>Ga0169931_10000014_pt1 | contig 223844 bp, 211 predicted proteins | sample Kivu_15m_20L_FD_129675 | JGI IMG/M metagenome (GOLD analysis project Ga0169931, IMG submission 129675) | Freshwater microbial communities from Lake Kivu, Western Province, Rwanda to study Microbial Dark Matter (Phase II) - Kivu_15m_20L... | ecosystem: Environmental > Aquatic > Freshwater >...
AGCATTTGCTGCTTTTAGATTTCGTCATTAGGCAATTTCAGAGGTTATAATTCTTAAATATCCTACTATTGATGTTTTAGGCAAAACGGACAATAATGTGCCATACAATTGTTTAGGCTATTAAGTGTGGGTAAGATTTTTAAAACTACAGAAAGTGTAGTTGTTTCTTTTATTTTTCTTTCTATTTTAGCTCTTAGCTTTACAAAAGGACCTAACTTCTTACCTGATAGCGGATCCTACGAAAGCAATTCCATTCTGCGAATTGGCATGTACCCAATGATTATAGGGTTCTTTAAGTTTATTTTTAAAGAACAAGCTTTTAAATATCTTGCCCTTTTTCAAACACTATTTTCTTTAGGCTCAATCTATTATTTGTCAGCATTTTTGCGCACATATTTTAAATTATCCTTTTTTGTATTTATCATAATAATTTCGATTTTCATATTTCCAATTCTATCTCATTCAACAGCTTGGGATATATTAAGTGAAAGTGTTGCCTACCCTTTATTTTTATTAACCACATGTTTCTTTTTTAAAGCATGCTTTTATAAAAAAGGGAGTGACTTAACTATGTTCAGCGTGCCGCTTTTTATACTTTGTTTCACAAGACAACAGTTCGTATTTTTCTACGTCGTGTCCTTTATCTATGGATTTTATGTATTGATTTTTGAAAAAAATACATACTTTCCGACACAGTGTTTACTAAAAACTCTTTTATCTTTGTGCATTTTTTTTACAGCAGAACGAGGATATCACCTCGCATATCATGGACATTTTGCAGGCACACCTTTTGTTGGAACTCAATTCTTAATGCGCCCTTTGTTTGTTGCATCAAGTAGTGCTTTGAAAAGCATTGATGAGCCCTTGCAAAAAAAATTCATATCTGAAGTAACAGAAGAACTAAAAAGAAATAAAATAATTGATCCTGATCAGCCTGCAAAAGAACTTTATGCCTACGAATATTTATACAATACGATGTATCATAAAATCTCTTCAAAAATTTGGAGCAAAGTCTGGGCCAAAGAGATTTTGGAAAAAACTCTTTCAAAGCAACTTAGCCCTTTTCAAGCGCAACAAATTATTGATAAAAATGCTCTTGATATGGGTCTGCAATTAATTCAAAAAAACTTCATACCCACAGCGATTTATTATATTAAGGACACCATAAGAGGCGTGGGCGGATATTCGTGTTTCTTTTTCATGTTTCTTTTGAGTCTTTCTTGTATCATTGCTGCGTTTAAAAGCAAAAAGTTAAATCCTCTTTATACGTGCACTTTAACCTCAATCATTATGCATTTAGGAAACTCTTCTCTTGTTTGTTTATTTGAGCCTCCATTAACGCGCTATGTTTATACAACGAATGCTTTATTTTTTGGGATGCTTATTATTTTCTTATCAAAATTATGGCCATATTTGCTAAAGCAAAATGAGAAATTATGTGCGCAATAGCTGGTGTTCTGGCATGGAATAATGAAAATAGTGCGGGCCTTTTAAAAAAAATCACAAGCTCCATGAGCCATAGAGGTCCGGATGCTTATGGCGAGTGGAATACTGACTTTATTTCTCTTGGCCATCAACGTTTATCTATACAGGATACATCTTCCATAGCAAATCAACCGATGCATGATGCGTCAGGTAGATATGTTATTGTTTTTAATGGGGAAATATATAATTTTAAGAAGCTTCAACAACATCTTTCTCAACATGGATATCAATTCAAAACACATGGTGATACTGAGGTTATTTTAGCTGCATGGAATCATTGGGGTGTAGAAGCTTTATCGCATATCGAAGGAATGTTTGCGTTTGCTTTATGGGATAATGCTTTAAAGGAGCTGTACTTAGTAAGAGATCGTTTCGGTGAAAAGCCTTTATATTATTTTAATTTGCCTAATGGAGGCGTTGTTTTTGCTTCTGAATTAAAAGCCTTACTACATCATCCGAAATGCCCAAAATCATTAAATCCTAAAGCCATCTCTCAATTTTTATCGCTTAATTATATTTTGACGGAGCAAAGCATTGTTGAAGGTATACATAAACTAGCTCCCGCACATTATATGGTTTTGAGGAATAATCAAGAAACAATCACAAAAGCCTACTGGTCTTTGGCTGATTCCTTTTATGCCCCTAAATGGGAGATTTCTGAAAGCGATTTAATCGAGCAGTTTAATACGCTTTTCACAGATACCGTTAAAGATTGTTCTCTTTCAGATGTACCGTTAGGAATTTTTTTAAGCGGAGGGATAGATTCATCTGCTATCGCGACGGCTGTAAAAAATGCATCCATTAATGAGTATTTGCAAGCTTTTACCATAGGATTTACTGAAGCATCTTATAACGAATTGGATAAAGCAAAATTCGTCGCAGAACATATGCAACTTAAGCATATATGGGAAGTTGTAGATCCAGAAAACATAACATGTGTAAAAAGAATTGCGGAAAATTTAGATGAACCTTTCGCAGACACCTCTATGATTCCTATGTATACTCTTGCAAAACTTGCTAGAAAAAGCGCAACAGTTTGCCTATCAGGCGATGGAGGAGATGAACTCTTTGGTGGATATGAGACATATCGTGCTGATATATTGCATCAATTTTTTAAATACTTACCCTTTAAGAATATGCTATCAACAGCAGTTGATCATATCCCTGTAAATTATAATAAGGTCTCATTCGATTACAAATTGAAACAATTTACCAAAGGACTTTGTCTATCACCACAACATGCGCATTACAGTTGGAGAACTATTTTTTCTGATTCCGAAAAACAATCTATTTTACACGATCGTTATAAAGATAAAGTGTTGCATCATAATCCTTTCGAAACTTTCGATAGATTTTATCAAGATGTAAAAAACTGCGATATGTTAGAGCAACATTTTTATGTTGATTTAAAAACGTGGATGGTTGATGACATCTTAGTAAAAGTCGACCGCGTTAGTATGATGCATTCTTTAGAAGTAAGAGCGCCATTTTTAAATCACAAGCTAGCCGAATGGATTATCAGATTACCGACAAAATATAAAATACGCGCTATGCGTACAAAATACCTATTAAAGAAAAGCTTAGAGAAGGACCTCCCCCGCTCCATACTTTTTGGAAAAAAAGAAGGATTTAGCTCTCCTGTGTCTAAGTGGTTAACCAACGATGCTATAGAAGAAGTATTAGAAAATCCTCACATGAATGAGTGGTTTGATAAAAGGGCATTGGAAAAATTGTGGAAAAACCATCGTGACAAAAGAACTGATTGCAGCTATAAGCTCTTTGGTTTATTCTGCCTAAGTTCATGGATGAATACGTTTTTTGAAAAGCAGACGCTCTAAGGGAAAATTATGTTTAGTATTGTTATTCCGGCTTACAATGAAGAAGATGCAATTGAGCCAACTGTTGAATACATAAAAAAAACACTTGGAGAACTTAAGCTTAAAAAATGGGAGCTTGTCATCGTAGATGATGGTTCAGAAGATAAAACTTTTGAACGTTTAAAGAAATACGACAAAGACCCTATAAAAGTTGTGCGCCATCCGCATAATTTAGGATACGGCAGATCATTAAAAGATGGAATTGATGCAGCAACACATGACACTATAGTGATTATTGATTGCGACTTAACATACCCCTTTGAAAAGATTGGTGATTTACTTGATCTTTATAAGAAGGGTTTTGATATGGTAGTGGGAGCAAGAACAGGAAAGTTTTACAAAGAGTCCATACTTAAATCTCCTTTAAGAAAAATACTGAGATTTTTGGTTGAATTTACGGCAGGAAGATCAATTCCAGACATCAACTCTGGATTTAGGGTTTTTTCAAAGCAAACAGCAAAAAAATATTTTAAACATCTTTGTGAAACATTTAGCTTCACGACTTCTATAACTCTAGCGTACATGATGACAGGAAAAACTGTTAAGTACACTGAGATCCCTTATCATGCGAGAGAAGGTAAAACAAAGGTAAAGCTTTTTGCTGATTCTTTGAGAACGATGCAATATATTGTTCAAGCTATTACGTATTACAACCCTCTAAAGATATTCCTATTATTTGCAATTTTTTGCTTCCTGTGTTCTATTTTAGGATTTTTGGCGTCAGCACTTCTTGGTCTCAGAAGTGGATTTTTATTAGGCATAGGTGGATTATTAACGTGCTTAGTTATTATGTGTTTTGGCTTAATAGCTGATTTGCTAAAACAAATAATGGATAAATAATGAAAATAACAGTTGTTGGAGCAGGATACGTTGGTCTAGTAAGCGGAGCTTGCTTTGCTGAATTTGGCTTTGAAGTCATCTGCGTTGATAAGGATCGCCTCAAAATAGATAATCTTAATGAGGGGAAAATACCCATTTATGAACCAGGTCTTGATTCATTAGTTAATCAAGGTGTTAAAGCTAAACGATTAAAATTCACAACAGATTTAAAGTCTTCTATCGAGGGGTCTGATGTTGTCATGATTGCTGTAGGCACTCCTACAAGGCGTGGTGACGGTCATGCTGATTTAACATACGTGTATGAATCTGCAAGGGAAATCGCTCAAGCTTTAGATGGATACGCCGTCATCGTTAATAAATCCACTGTTCCTGTAGGAACATCGCGTAAAGTTGCTGAAATCATACAAAATACTAGACCAGATTTCATTGAAGGAACCTCTTTTGACGTTGCTTCAAATCCTGAGTTCTTACGAGAGGGCTCTGCGATTAATGATTTTATGCGCCCTGATCGTATTGTCATTGGTACTAATAGTGAAAAGGCACAAAAGATCTTACAGAAACTTTATAGGCCTTTATATCTGATTGAAACACCTATTGTGTTCACAACACCTCAAACAGCTGAGCTAATTAAATACGCAGCTAATGGATTTCTAGCAATGAAAATTTCTTTCATTAATCAGATGGCTGATCTGTGCGAAAAAACTAATGCGGATGTTCAGGTATTAGCGAAGGGAATAGGCCTCGATAAGAGAATAGGTGGAAAATTCCTGCACGCCGGCCCTGGTTATGGTGGCTCTTGTTTTCCAAAAGATACACTAGCCCTCAGTCAAATTGCGGCGAGCTATAATGTAAAATGTTCGTTGATTGATGGTGTTATTCAATATAATGATCAACGTAAACTTGATATGGCTGAAAAAATCATTCAAGCAATGAAAAGTGTAACAAATAAAAAAGTAGCTATTTTAGGACTGACTTTTAAGCCAAATACCGATGATTTAAGAGAGGCACCAAGCATCGCCATCATTCCTCAAATTCTCAAGAATAATATTGCCGTATCTATTTATAATCCTCTTTACTATTTGGGTAGTGAACGCCTGCAACATGCCTTAGATTACGAACCAGAACTGAAAAAAACACAATTTGAAAAGTCTGCATATGATGCTGTTAAAGATGCTGGATGTGTTGTCATATTAACCGAGTGGAATGAATTTAGAGCGCTCGATGTTGAGAAAATTCATAAACTTATGAATACAAAAACTACCCCGCTATTTATGGATTTCAGAAATATTTATCGCCCTGAGGATATGACTGCCTTTAAATACTATGGCATTGGAAAAACATCTATAGAAACACTTTAAATAGTAACTATAGTTTTTCGCATGCTGTTTCTATGCGTTCTTGCAGTAAATGCATGAATTCACCTCTTGGCAAACATTCTGGAATTGCATCTAAAAATTGAAGCGTAATACAGCCTGGTTTTTTGAAATTTGACCGTCTGGCCCAAAACTTACCTGAATTGAGAGCTATGGGGACCACAGGTACTTTTAGCTCCTGGTATAAAACACCAATTCCTGGTTGATATTCCCCTTTTTCTCCATGCACACCACGTCTACCTTCTGGGAAAATAAGAATTGAGAAATTCTTATTGATAGCATCTTTCCCCTGTTTTAAAAGAGACTTCAGCGATTTAATGCCACTAGATCTATCTATTACGATGCTGTTAAGTTTCAGCAGATAGTTTCGATATGCAGGGATATATAAAAGGTCTTTTTTAAGAACAATCACAAATCTATCAACCAGAGTAGAAAAAATTAATGTTTCCCAGGCGGACTGGTGCTTACATGCCAAAATTACCGGACCATTTTTTAGAGCTTTATCTAATTTTTCTTTTCCGATGATCTTATAATCAAGACCGACACAGCTTTTTAAAACAAATAGTACTATATGTGTCCATACCTTATAAAAAAAAGCACAAAAAGCTCTTGGCGAAACGATTATCGGCACCCACAAAGATATGAATACAAAAGTTGAAAAAATATAAAAAAATACATCAAAAATAAAAGAACGAGCTCGCCCAAAAAAATTCATATTGACCCTATATATTACTTAATAAAGTTATATTGCCTCCCCACGCGGTGAGGTTTTGTGTGAAAGTTCTCTCATGCACAAAACGAAGCAAGTAATTTGGACCACCAGCTTTAGGACCTGTACCTGATAATCCTTCCCCACCAAAGGGTTGCACGCCCACCACTGCACCTATCATATTACGATTCACGTAAAGATTTCCAACCTTTGCAAGACGTTCAGCTGTCGCTATGGTTGATTCTAAGCGACTATGAATGCCCATAGTGAGCCCATATCCTGTTTTATTTAATTGAATAAAGACTTCATCGAGATCACTTTCTTTAAAGCGCACGACATGCACTATAGGACCAAATACTTCTTCTTTTAATAAATTAATATTTCGAATTTCCCACAAGGCTGGCGCAAAAAAACAATCACCTTTTGGGGCAATGCAAGCGTATATCTTTTTAGCCAAACCCTTACTTTCAAGTTCTTCTAAATAAGATACATGATTGTCCAAACTTTTTTTTGCCGGATTATCAATAAGAGGTCCAACATCTGTGCTTAACTGATTAGGTAATCCAACCTCGATTTCTTTCATCGCATCACTTAGCATATGCAATAAATTATCTGCCACTTCTTCTTGAACGCAGAGAATACGAAGAGCAGAACAACGTTGTCCAGCGCTTTGGAAAGCAGAGATAATGACATCCGTTACTACTTGTTCATGCAAAGCGGATGAATCGACAATCATGGCATTCATTCCGCCCGTTTCTGCAATGAACGGTATAATAGGACCCTTTCGACTTGCCAGCACCTTATTGATTTGCATCGCAGTGTCCGTAGCTCCTGTAAAAACAACGCCTTTTACACGTTCATCCGTCAAGAGGTATTTAGAAACATCTAGACCCTTGCAATGAATAAATTGAAAAACATCTTTTGGAACACCCGCTTTACAAGCTAGTTTCACTGCAAGTTGGCCTATTCTTGGTGTTTGATGAGATGGTTTAACAAGTACTGTATTTCCAGTTACTAATGCAGCTACAGCCTGTCCTAGAAAAATAGCCAACGGAAAATTCCAAGGCGCAATACACACAAAAACACCACGCGCGTGATATGATAAATTATTCAGCTCACCTGTCGGACCAGGTAATTGCACTGGAAATTCTAAAAGAGAACGAGCTTGCTGAGCATAATAGTAGCAAAAATCGATAGCTTCTCTAATCTCTGCTATACAATCGTTAATGGTTTTTTTAGCTTCAGCACAGAGGAGTTGCAGTAATTCATCACGATGATGATCTAGGAAGTCACCTAATTTCTCAATAATGTCCGCTCGTTTTTTAACTCCATACTTTTCCCAAGTACTTTGGGCCTGATGTGCATGGCCTAATAATTTTTCCAAATCTTCACCCGATAAAATAGAAACGTCCTCTAAAGAAAAATCACTTAATAATTTGCGCGTATGTTGTAAAAAATTGTAAGACGATACATCAGAGCCCTTAGAATTACGCCGATAGGTCCCATACATTGCTTCAGGAAGATTAATGTTTGGATGTAATTTTCCTTTGGTTTCTTGGCAGTGTGTTCGAATATTTTTTGTAAGTGCTGCGATAGGAATTGAGGCATCATGGATTTGATGAACAAAACTGCTGTTAGCGCCATTCTCTAATAGTCTTCGCACTAAATAGGCTAATAGATCTTTGTAAACACCCACCGGACCATAAATACGATGGCGAGCTGGGATATGTTCGTATAACGAATCACCCATTCCATGCAAACGTTGCAATTCAAAATTCACTGCAGATTTCTTTGCTGCCATCTCCACGATAAATGATGCGGTGTAAGCGTTATGCGTAGCGAATTGTCCATAAATTAGAGAAGAAGCGCTTAAGATTTTTTCAGCGCATACTGCATAGGAAAGGTCAGTGTGAACTTTTTGTGTGAAAACTGGATAATTACTTAATCCACGTTCTTGGCACCATTTTATTTCGCTGTCCCAGTATGCCCCTTTTACAAGTCGGATATGCATATGTTCATTTGTTGCTTTTGCTAACGCTATAAGCCAATCAATAACAACATGAGCACGTTTTTGATATGCTTGCACCGCCAAACCAAAACCGCCCCATCCTTTTAATGAAGCGTGTGTAAATACATCGTGAATAATTTCCAATGATAGTTCTAGTCTTTCTGTTTCTTCAGCATCCACAGTCAGCATAATTTCGGCTGCTTTCGCAGCTTGGCATAATTCCAGCAAGGTCTTTCCAAGCTCTGACTTAACTTTTTCTCTTTTAAATAACTCATAACGGGGATGAAGTGCCGATAATTTAATGGAAATACTTGATTTTTCTGTAATATCGCCTGGTTGACCTTTAAGTATTTCAATGGCATTTAAATACGCAGAAAAATAACGCTGTGCATCTTCATGGGTTTTTGCTGACTCCCCCAACATATCAAAGGAATAAAGGTTTTTTCCTTTTTTTGCACTTGCTTCCTCTATTGTTTCTGCGACAACAAATTGATTTCCCATAATATGAATAATCTTTGCCATGATTTGGCGAATAAGGGGTTCACCAAATCTTCGAACTAAACCTGGAATATGACTTAAAAAGGAATTAGAAGATCCTAGCGATAAAAATTTACTTGTCTGCGCAAGGCTAAAATTTGCAAGCTTTTCTACCCAATTTGCTTCATCTGTATTTTTCCAAGATGCAAGATTGAGTTTATCTCTTACTAATTTGCTTTTTGTGGAGTTGTCGGGTATTCGCAGAAACGCTTCTGACATACACATCAATGCTAAACCTTCTTGGGTACTTAAGCGATATGTTTGCAACAAATTTTCGATACGTAAGGGACTTGATTTTGCATTTCTTAATTGATGTATAATCCCTTGCGCTTTCTGGGAAGCTAAATCATGGCAATTTGAAACTGGCTGATTTAAGAGAAATTCAACTGCGCTTTCCTCATCTAATCGATACCATCTTTCGAAATGGTTCCATAAGTGATGTAATTCGGTACTTATAAACGAGGGCGCAAACATAATTTCTCCAGCAAAATGGTCGGAACGGCGGGATTCGAACCCACGACCCCTATCCCCCCAGAATAGTGCGCTACCAGGCTGCGCTACGTTCCGAATGTGAAAATAACTGTAAAGTTATCGTTTAAGATTTAACCGCGACGTATCCGTTCTATTTCTTTTTCCACTATTGTTTCAACAATTTTTTTTAAATTCTGGTCTATCCAATTTTTAATCAATGGAGTCGCTAGTTGATTTAAAAGATCATCAACAGAAAGATTCCCAGGAGCCGGAGTAGATGCTTTAATTTCACTTTGCAAGCGATTAAATGGATTTTCAAATGATTCCTGTTTCACTTCTATTTCTTTTTCTGTAAGAAGCACTGGAGAAACTTTTGAGGAGCTCATCTGAACATCAATAGTTTGGATAGGAATCACTTCTTCTGTCAACTGAATAACTCGGGCGTTAGGAAGATCTTCTTTGTCTTCTGTTGTTTCTTTTGGAAGACTCTGTCCTTCTGCAACGTAACTGCGTATAGATGCTAAAATCTCATCCATGCTCATATCTTGTTTAGCTGTTGAAGACATATCCTAAACCGGCTCCTTTTTTGATACTTTAGCAAAGATATCATTATTTGGAAAAGAGAGATTGCTTAGGCGATTATTAAATTTAATTAATCGCCTTGTGCTGGTATCTCTTCTTCATCTTCTTCCACTTTGCTAACAGAGACAACTTTTTCATCATTATCAATTCTGAAAATGATCACGCCCTGAGTACGGCGGCCTGTAATACGCACATCAACTATTGGGCAGCGTATCAATTGACCGCTTGTTGTTACCAGCATAATCTGATCTTTTTCTTTGACAGGAAATGCTGCTATCACACCACCATTGCGAACGCTTGTAACAATGCTATCAAAACCAACGCCGCCACGTTTCGTTGTGCGATACTCGTAAGCAGAGCTACGTTTTCCGAAACCATTTTCTGTAACAGTTAAAATGAATTCTTCTTGAGCCTGAAGCTCTTCAAAGCGTTCATTTGTTAATGTAATCGCTGCAACTTCCTCTTCTCCTTCAATAACTTCAGGCTCGTCTGTTATTCCTTGGCGAGCGGCTTTAGCCATTTTTAAGTAAGCGTTGCGCTCTTCGATGCTTACTTTTCCGGGGTTCAGAATAGTCATACTAATTACATAGTCTTTTGGTTGTAATTTTATACCGCGAACACCATTCGAATCGCGCCCAGCAAACACACGAACGTTATCAACTACATTAAAGCGGTTACACAAACCACTCTTTGTAAATAGCATAACGTCGTCTTTTTCGGTACATAGCTTAACAGCGATTAGCTCTTCGCCCGCATCATCTAACTTCATAGCGCGTTTACCATTGCTTGGAATGTTTGAAAAATCCTCAAGCTTGTTACGACGCACGTTACCCGTATTCGTTGCAAACATTAAGAATACTTCTTGTGCGGTTCTTTCCGTTGTTTCAGGAAGCACCAAGACCGTAGAAATCGTCTCATTAGCCGATAGAGGCAATAGGTTAATCATTGCCCTTCCACGCGATTGAGGTGTAGCCAAAGGAAGCTCATATGCTTTCATTTGATAGACTTTTCCTAGGGTGGAGAAGAACAATACATGACTATGAGTGTTAGCAATAATGATGTCGCATACAACGTCTTCGTCTTTAGTAGTCATTGCCGAACGGCCCTTGCCACCACGCTTTTGTGCACGATAAGTCGATAATGGCACACGCTTAATGTAACCACCTAGACTTACAGTAATAACCATATCTTCGCGTTGAATTAAATCATCCAACTCAAGCTTTGTTAACGCTTCTTCTATAGCGGTACGTCGTGGGCTTGGGAAAATTTCCTTAATGCCATTTAATTCTTCTTTTAAAATATCCAGCACACGTTGACGCGAACCCAAGATATCAAGATATTCTTGAATGTCTTTTGCGATATCATCCAAATCTTTTAAGATTTTTTCACGCTCTAGGCCTGTTAAACGGTGTAAGCGTAAGTCTAAAACTGCATTCGCTTGCAATTCGGATAAGCGGTATTGACCATCACCGCTAAGAGCGCTTGTGTCTGTTTCAACAAGTTTAACGTAGGATTCAACCGATGCGCTATTCCAAGTGCGCGCAAGTAATTGCTCTTTTGCCTCATTGCGATCTTTTGAAGCGCGGATCAATTCAATAACCGGATCAAGATTAGCAACCGCGACAGAGAAGCCTAATAATAAATGGCTTTTTTCACGCGCTTTGCCCAACAAATACTTAGTACGGCGAATAATGACATCTTCACGAAAATCAATAAAATGCTGCAGCATTTCAATTAAGGAAAGTTGCAATGGTCTACCGTGCACCAACGCCAACATGTTATAACCAAAGCTTATTTGTAATTGGCTATGACGGTAGAGTTTATTCAAAATTACTTCAGTATTCACATCTTTTTTAAGCTCAATAACAACTCGAACGCCTTCACGGTTTGATTCATCACGAAGATCTGAAATTCCTTCAATTGTTTTATCGCGCACAAGCTCCGCAATTTTTTCAATCATACGAGCCTTGTTTACTTGGTAGGGAATTTCATGGATGATGATCGCTTCACGATTTCCTGAGATGCTTTCCACCGATGTCTTGGCGCGGATGGTAATAGAACCACGGCCTGTTGTGAACGCATCAATAATTCCTTTACGACCTAGAATGCTTGCGCCAGTTGGAAAATCTGGACCAGGTATGTATTGCATTACTTCTTCTAGAGTTAAACTAGGATTATCAATTAACGCGCAGGTAGCATCGATAACTTCACCTAAGTTATGCGTTGGGATATTTGTGGCCATACCTACCGCAATTCCGCTGGTACCGTTTACTAGAAGGTTTGGAAATTTAGCTGGCAAGACAATAGGTTCAAGAGCCGTGTCATCATAGTTCGCACGAAAATCAATGGTGTCTTGATCGATATCATCAAGTAAGGAATGCGCAACTTTGCTTAAACGAGCTTCTGTATAACGTTCAGCCGCAGGGGGATCTCCATCCATGGAACCGAAGTTTCCTTGCCCATCTACCAATGGTGCACGCAAACTAAACGGTTGCGCCATTCGAACCATCGCATCGTAAATCGCAAGGTTACCATGAGGGTGGTACTTTGCCATCACGTTACCAACAACGTTAGCTGACTTCTTATGAGGCTTGTTATATTCCAAGCCAATTTCTTTCATCGTATATAAAATACGACGGTGCACAGGCTTCAGACCATCACGCACATCAGGAAGAGCACGAGAAACGATTACACTCATCGCATAATCGAGGTATGACCTTTTCATTTCCTCTTCTAAAGAAACCGGTTTAATATCTGTGGTCGTTTGCGCGCTCATAATTTAACAATTCAAAAAAATTAGATAAACCTTAGCATTCTTTCACAAAATTCGCATCAAAATAGTTTCATGATGTTTTTACTGGCCGAAATACTTAACTCTTTAAATAGTGCAGTCTTAAGATTTCTCGACGCTGGTTGGCTATACTATCGAGAATTAAACCGCAGGCGAAACTTAAGAAGCCCATGACGAGCAAACCAATGCAAAGCACAGCACTTGGGATCTTATAAACATAACCGGTGGCTAGGAATTCTTGTGTTACTTTGATGCCCAAGTAAAGACCAGAAGTTATAAGAATTGATGATATTATTGAAAATAATAGAAAAGGGCGAAAATCCTTAAATAAGTTAAACATGCGCAACCCTATTTTAAATCCATCCTTAAAAGTAGATAATTTGCTTTGGGTGCCTGCAATGCGATCAAAAAAGTCTGTTTCTATTTCTTTAACTGGAAGCTTGAGATTCAAAGCATACACGGAAAGCTCAGTTTCAATATCGAATCCGCTTGAAATAGCAGGAAAGCTTTTGACTAAACGACGAGAAAACACCCGATAACCGGAAAAGATATCCTTGAAGTTGCTTTGAAATAAGATTTTTAGAGCAAAGTTAAACAGCTGATTGCCAAACTTGTGGCCAGTACGATGAGCGGTTTCTGTTTTTTCAACACGCGCTCCAATAACCATATCGAGCTCTTCATGAACATGTGTATCTACCAGTTCACGTGCACGAGAAAAATCATAAGTCCCATCGCCATCAACCATAAGATAGATATCGGCGTCAATATCAGAAAACATACGACGCACAACATAACCCTTACCTTGACGAGGCTCAAATTTAACGATTGCCCCTGCTAGCTTAGCTTCAGCTGTTGTATTATCGTTCGAATTATTGTCGTAAACATAAATTTCTGCATCGGGCAGCTGAGACTTAAAATCTTTCACCACCTTATAAATAGCTTTTCCTTCATTATAACAAGGAATAAGTACTGCAATTTTACTCATATTTTACGCTCATAATCACTTAAAGGTTTTTATACAGGATTTAACGTTATAAGATTAAGGTATTGATATTGTCATAACTCTTAATAAACACGCAACCCTAGCGAGAAAAATGAAGAAATATAGTGCATTTATTTGGATTTTTATTATTTGTACGCAGCTTTTTGCAAGCAACTTGGAAGTAAAAACTATTTTTGGCTCATTAACGCTTGAAAATGAATTGCTTAAAATATACAACCTACAGCATATGCAACGCCTAAAGAGTTTGGATCAAACTGGATCTCCAGCTTATTGGAATGGCACGCCCAAAATTAATAGACTGGATAATGGGTTGGCAATGCTTTGGCTTGTGCAAAAATTTGGCGGAGATCTTCAAGAACAAATATCTGCTTTGACTTGTGATATTTCACAAACTGTTTTCTCGCAAACCGCTGACGTTGTTTTTGGGAAAGCAAATTATCAAGAAAGCATTCGAGAATGGTTTTTACATCAAACAACAATTCATGAGATTATTAGTGGCCATGATTGGGCTGAGAAAGATATTATTTCTACAAATCCTAAATTTAAACGCCTTTTGCCACAATCACCAGATGATATGTGTGCACGCAATATTGCGTATATATTAAATACTTCGTTGATTTTTAAAATGATCACCGAAAACGATGTGCAATTTATCATCAGCAAGCTGCGCTTTGAAGAAGACAAATGGTGCTTTATCAACAAAAAAGCTGCTAAAAAGTTCGCAAGTCTTTCCCTGGCTTTAACAAAGGGGTTGTTGGGTTCATCTGATATGCTTGTCATTTATCATATAACCAGCAGAACTTTAAAACGCGCAATACAACTACAACGTATTACAGAAAACGAAGTGCATTTTGGAACAGACAAACAAATCTTGGATAAACTAAACGCGTGCGATGATAGAGAAATTACGCGCTTAATCGCAAAAGCAAAAATCCCCAAAACAGCCTATCGTGTTTTAAAGGATGGTGAAGGTACTCCTGATTTTGTCCCAAAGCCAACGTTTAGTGGTATTGATCCCTGGATATATAATAAATTTTCTAAGAAATTTAAGAGACTTTCAGAGACAGATGGGAAATTTAAAAAACAATTTTTTAAGGTCAAAGAATTCTGTGCAAAGGGATATAAAATCCAGCTGAATATAGATTGACTTTTTTGTCAGCTTCGTTAGCCTTAGAGAAACTTTCTTATACCTTACCAATATGCGAGCATTCTTTGATTTTCTAAAGCACCACCAAATTGAATTTATTGACTTTCGATTTACCGATATACGTGGCACTTGGCACCACATGACCTATCCTACAAGCGCTGTAGATGAAGATCTGTGCATGAACGGTATACTTTTTGATGGATCATCTATTGCTGGATGGTGCGCAATTAATGAATCTGACATGTTATTAAAGCCAGATTTTGGCGCTGATTTAAGCAATGTACGTTTGGACCCATTTTCGTCTTACCCAACCGCGATTGTTGTTTGTGATGTATATCACCCTCAATCAGGAAAGCCTTATGAAAAGGATCCACGCCAAGTGGCGAAAAATTGCATGAAATACTTGCAAAGCACTGGCCTTGCGGATGAAGCATTTTTTGGCCCAGAAGCAGAATTTTTCATTTTTGATGGAGTAAGATTTCAAGCACGCGCAGAGAAAACATTTTATGAGCTTCATTCCGATGAATTTCCTAGCCAAAATGGCGCAGCATTTGGGAAGGATTTGACACAAAATCATGGCTATCGCCCTGGACCTAAAGGTGGCTATTTTCCTGTTCAGCCAGTAGATTCTGTGCAAGATATGCGCTCTGAGATGTTGCTTAAATTAGCTGAAATGGGTTTAAAAGCTGAAAAGCACCATCACGAAGTTGCACCAGCTCAACACGAATTAGGAATTGTCTTTAACACCCTTGTAAGGATTGCTGACGAATTGCAAATTTACAAATACGTGGTACGAAACGTTGCGCATTTATACGGAAAAACAGCTACGTTTATGCCGAAACCTGTGTTTGGTGATAATGGTTCGGGTATGCATGTGCATCAAAGCCTGTGGAAAGGCTCTCAACCTTTGTTTAGCGGAGACAAATACGCAGGGCTTTCTGAGACAGCATTATTTTATATTGGTGGTATCTTAAAACATGCAAAAAGTTTAAATGCATTTACCAACCCAACAACAAATAGTTACAAGCGCCTTGTTCCAGGGTATGAAGCACCTGTTATTTGCGCCTATTCCGCGCAAAATCGTTCAGCCGCTTGCCGTATTCCGGTGGTGAGTTCACCAAAGGCAAAGCGTGTTGAAGTACGTTTCCCTGATGCAACAGCGAATCCTTACCTTGCGTTTTCAGCAATGTTATTAGCTGGCCTTGATGGCATTCAAAATAAGATTCACCCTGGTGAGTCTCATGATATTGATCTATTTGAAGAAAAGGATGTGGCGAAGAAATTGCCAACGGTAAGTGGAAGTTTATGCGAATCATTAAAAGCATTAGAAAACGATCATGAATACCTAACAAAGGGCAATGTGTTTTCTAAAGAATTGATTGAGTCACATTTGGAAATGAAGTGGAAGGAACACTATCGCCTTGCGCACCATCCGCATCCGTTGGAATTTGAATTGTATTATAATTCGTAATCCATTTCGTATGCCGGGCAATGGCTGATAAATAAGAAGTACCTTGGATGAAGAAAATTATTGGAATTATCATTTTTATAGGTATTCTTTCGTTTTTTATATCTCAGGAAAAGCACGAAACCTTTCCTGAAATTGATTTTATTTTAATCGAAAAAAACAAGCGCCAAATGAGCGTATACTTCAAAGGAAATTTATTAAGAACTTATAATATTTCCCTAGGTTTTTCACCCATTGGCCATAAAATGCAAGAAGGCGATGGTAAAACTCCTGAGGGTATCTATTTCATTTCCCACAAGATTCCTAATAGTCAATTTCATTTAGCCTTGCAAATTTCATACCCCAATAAGAATGATATTAGGCAAGCAAAAGAAAAAAGAGTATCTCCAGGAAATAACATTATGATTCACGGCTTAAAGAACGGCCTAGGTTGGATTAGCAAATTACACATATTGAAAGACTGGACGCTTGGTTGTATTGCCGTAACAAATAAAGAGATTGAAGAAATTTACGGCGCCACAAAAGTTGGGACAAGAATAGAAATCAAGCCGTAATTTATTTTCTTGCGCCCTTTTTCTTAGCTTACTAGAATTTTGTTAGTTCTCTTAATTTAAAGATTCTCATGCAACATCGCTCTTTAAAAATAATCGCGCTAACTTTGGCATTAACTGCAGTCGGGTGTAATACCATTCAGCAAGAGACTGACCAGAATATTACCCTTATTGCTGATCCAAAAGTTTTGGCTATTTCCGTTAAAGAAAATCATGAACGGATGATAGATCTAAGGCATCAAAAGATTATTGCTTATGGTCCGTCGCCTGAGATTGAGAACAACACCTGTTATACCAAAATGCGTAGGACCGTGTATCGCAAACTTATTGAAGCGCAAAAACTATTACCTAAAGGCATCGAGTTGCGAGTGTATGAAGCTTATCGGAGTATAGCTTTGCAGCAAATGTTGTTTGACAAATATTACGCACGCATGAAAGCAGAGCACCCAAGCTTTACTCATGAAGAGTTATTTAAGGAAACCATAAAACTTGTTTCACCAGTTACAAATCTTGATGGAACAAAAAATGTTCTGCCCCATTCCACAGGCGCAGCCATTGATGTTTATCTTGTCGATGAGAAAGGTAATGTTTTAGATATGGGTATTGAGACAAAAGACTGGGCGGATGATTTGGATGGCTCTATTTCTATTACGAATTCTGAGAAAATCTCAGAAGAAGCGAAGAAAAATAGAAAAATTATGAGTGACGCTTTAACAGCCGTAGGATTTGTAAATTATCCAACTGAGTACTGGCATTGGTCATATGGTGACCGTTATTGGGCATACATGAAAAAAGAAAAACACGCACTGTATGGAAGTTTGTAAAAAGACGATAAGAAAAAATTAACGGTTTAAAGTTTATATTTTGATTATTATTAATCAAAAGAAATTTGTTGTGCGCGTTTTCCTCATACTATCAATTTTGACTTTTTTAAGAGAAATAAATTCTTGTGAAGTAAATGATAGTGCCAACCCCTTAGCTGATGCGTATTTCATTGTCACAAAGGCAGCCAATGGTTGTTTGTATGACTCTGACAGAGCCATGCTTCAGCAACAGTTCTTAGAAATCAAACTAGATGAATTTAAAATACCAGAAATTAGCACACTTAGCGTAGAAACTATTGAAAATGCATGCCGTGTTTTAGAAACGCTCAAAGATGCCATGCGTAACCACGAGATAGCAATTCCTGTCACTAGACATTCCGTATGGTTTTGTTGCCTCAATCCTAATGGTGAAAAGATAAGTGGCGAAGTTGAGCAAGCCACAACAAAAGAAGAACTTTTAAATTTATTGAATAAGGTACGCGACCTCGCACAACAAGCAGACTCTGATCTCATAACAGCTAACAAGCGTATTATATTACAACACCAAGCTGATGTTTATATGGATATTATTAAATATTCTTATGATGGCTTACCAGAAATAGACCTGAACACCCAAGATAGTTCCAGTAACAACATATTTTGGCCTGGGACTCATTACAGCTGATGCAGGGAGAGTTGAGATTAACTGAGGCTTTTACTTTTTATAAATAGCTTACAATGTTAGAATGTAGGTATATTTTACGTGAAATTTACAATCAGTGCCGGACTCATCATTTAAATTTTTAATTACAGACGCTCCTGTATCGTACCCAGATGCTCTTCAGTTTATGCAAGAAACGATTCAAGAAATCCGTCAAGGCAATGAGGAAGTGATTTGGTTTTTGGAGCACCCACCTTTGTATACAGCAGGTTCAAGTGCTAAAGATGAAGATTTATTAGATGCTTCTTTGCCTATTTTTGAAACACAACGCGGTGGTAAGCATACGTATCATGGCCCCGGGCAGCTTGTTGTGTATGTGATGCTCGATCTTAAAAAACGTGGTAATGATGTGCGCTTGTTTGTGCAAGCGTTGGAAGAGTGGATCATCAGTACTTTAAAAACTTTTGGATTATGTGGCGTTAGAAAGCCAGGACGAATTGGCGTTTGGTTAGATGATGAAAAAGGTGAGAGCAAAATTGCTGCCATTGGTGTTCGCGTGACTCATGGCATTACCTGGCATGGATTATCGCTTAACGTACATCCTGATCTTATGCATTATCAAGGAATTGTCCCATGTGGATTAAAAGAATTTCCGGTAACGTCTTTGAAAGCAGAAGGCATCGATGTTCCCACATCAGAAGTTATTGAAGCTATGCAACGTAATCTTCCAGATTTTTTTCACGCTTAAAAATTCAAAAAAATCACTGTATAATTAGCGCATAAGAAATAACGCATAATTTAGCAGTCTTGCTTTATTGCTAAAATTATAGTAATTAAAAAGCGATTTTAGGTAATTTTATATGCATATCAATATTAAGAATTTAAAAAATGTTCCTCTACCTACTCATGCAACTGATGATAGTGCGGGAGTAGATTTAACAGCAGCCATTGATGCTCCGATTATTTTAGGACCAGGTAAAAGAACGCTTGTACCAACAGGTATTGCTATTGGCCTACCAAAAGGATACGAGGCGCAAATCCGCCCGAGATCAGGGCTTGCAATAAAGCATGGTATTTCGATTTTGAATACACCAGGAACAATTGATGCGGATTATCGTGGTGAGATTATTGCGATTGTCATTAATCATGGCGAAGAATCTTTTGTAATTGAGCCAGGTATGCGTATTGCGCAAATGGTAATTTCAGCCTATGAACGCATTTCTTGGAATGAAGTGGAAGATCTCGATGATACTACACGAGGTCACAACAGATTTGGCTCAACAGGATGTTAACCCGTTTTCTTTTTGTATTAATTTTTAGCACCTCTTGGGCAAATCAACCACATCCCTTACCAAGATTTGCGTCATTACGCTCAAATTCAGCACATATGCATGTAGGACCCGGGAATAATTACCCTATTGAATGGCGATTTGTGCGCCAAGGTCTACCGATAGAAATCATTGCAGAGTTTGATACATGGCGGCGCATTCGCGATCATCAGGGAACAGAAGGATGGGTACATCAAAGCCTTCTTAGTGGAAAGAGAACCATTATTATTATGGGGAATGTGCAAAATATTTATTCTAAACCTGATGAGCAATCGGATATTGTTGCACGCGCTGAGCCTGGAGTTGTCGCAACCGTCATTGAAACACAAGCCAATTGGTGCAAAATCGAGGTTCGTAATGATCAAGGCCGTTTTAAAGGCTGGGTGTCTCGCGAGCAAGTCTGGGGCCTCTATGCAAATGAGATAAAGGTTTAAAAGCTAAATTTTACCCAACTTCACAACGGAGAAGTTTTTAAAATCATCTTCATGTTGATGAGAAATAATTAACATTGCTACTGCCGGTAAAGATTCTTGTAAAATACCCATTAGATGAATAGCTGTTTTATGATCAAGATTAGATATTGGTTCATCCATAATAAGCCATTCAGGCTTATGTAGCAGAACACGCACAAAATTTACCCGCTGTTGCTCGCCGAGTGAAAGGCAATTTTGCCAATCATCTATTTCTTCTAATGAATCTATTAAATGATCTAATTGACAAGCTTTCATCGACTCTTTTAAAGATTGATCATCAAAAAATTCACTTGGATAACTTAGAACTTGTCGCAAAGAGCCTAAAGGCATATACGGACGCTGAGGCAAAATAAACAATTCATTAGCACTAGGCGCAGTAACCCTTCCCCTGAAATATGGATAAATTCCTGCAAGCACTCTAACTAGACTGGTTTTTCCTAGACCAGAAGCACCTTTTAATAAAACACGATCACCTCTATTAAGAGTAAAATTTGCTAATTTCAATATAATAGACTGATTAGGGCTTAGAATAGTTAGGTCTTTAATCTGAATATTGGTGCCAGCTTGAGGTTTATTCACATAAGTACTTTTTACCTGAGTTAAGCTATCTTCAAAGGTATGTATCCGTTTTATTGATGCTAACCATCCTGCAATCTGTATATATGACTGCATAAATAAATTAAGGGACCCAACAACTTCAGCAAACACGCCACGAATTTGCATCAATATACCAAGCGTTATAGCACCGGAAAAATATCTACTTCCGACAATCATTAAAGGTATAAAAAGCTGACCATTAAGATGAAAATTTTGAAATATATTAATATAAATGGTTTGTTGTAAAACTTTATAAAAGTTGGCAGTTATTGCGGAGAAGCCTTCTTTTAAACGATTTTTTTCAAATAATTCTCCCTGAAGCTTTACAATTTCTTCTCGGCGTTCACGAATACGTACTAAATGATAGCGAAAATTTGCTTCTAGCTTTTCAGATATAATATCAAAACCAATAAGAGGACGACCAACTTTCAGTACCACGATAATCCCAAATAATGCATACAAAAGTGCAGCCCAAACTAAGGAACCATAGACAGGAAGAGAATAATTAAAAATTTTAAAATAGATTATATCGGAAAGATTCCACAAGATAATAGCGAACGTAACAAAATTAATTCCTTCTCTAAAGAAGTTCATAAATAAAGTTACTGTTAAATTTGTATATTGGTTAATATCGTGCGCAATTCGCTGATCTGGGTTATCTGTATCCCCTGATAAAAAATGGATTTTATAATAGGCATTTTCCTCGAACCATTGATTAGATAATTTTTCTGTTAACCAACGACGCCAACGAAAACCGTACCACATAACAAAATATGCACGAGTACATGCCTCAAAGAGAAAGATAGCAACAAGAATAAAAAATACACGAATTAAACGAAAAAATTCCGGTAAATTTTTCTGCTCAAGCGCATTAAAAAAATCTCTCGACCAGTCATTTAGAATTACCCCGATATACACCGACAGAATGCTGAGAATTACTAAGAAAAGTACTCCAACCCACGCTAATTTTTTTTCTTCTGATCTCCACCAAGGTTTTATTAATGACCAGACTTCTTTAAATCCAACATTTGAAGACGATGTCATCTAATCATCATCCATCTTCAGCGCTGCAATAAAGGCACTTTGTGGAATTTCAACGTTTCCAAACTGTCTCATACGCTTTTTACCCGCTTTTTGCTTATCAAGAAGCTTACGTTTACGACTAATGTCACCGCCATAACATTTAGCTAACACGTCTTTACGAAGCGCCGAAACAGTTTCACGAGCAATAATTTTTCCACCAATAGCTGCTTGAATAGCGATTTTGAAAAGTTGGCGTGGAATCAAATCTTTTAATCGCGTACATAATACTCTTCCACGACTTTCTGCGCGGGATTTATGGACGATCATGCTAAGCGCATCAACTGGTTCTGCGTTTACTAAAATAGAAACCTTTACCAATTCTCCTTCTCGGTATTCTTCCATTTGATAGTCAAAAGATGCATAACCACGACTAATAGACTTTAAGCGATCATAAAAATCAAACACGATTTCATTTAATGGCAGACGATACACAACCATCGCGCGGTTGCCTGCATAAGTTAAATCAACTTGCTCACCACGACGCTCTGAACATAATGTTAAAACAGAGCCTAAAAATTCATCAGGAACCATTATTGTTGCTTTAATCCAGGGTTCTTCAATAAGCTCTATTTTTACGACATCTGGCATATCGGTTGGATTATGCAGCTCTAAAATCTCACCATTTTTCATGTGAATTTTATACACAACACTTGGAGCCGTTGTAATAAGATCTAGATTAAATTCGCGTTCCAGACGCTCTTGAATAATTTCAAGATGTAGTAAGCCTAAAAAGCCGCAACGGAACCCATAGCCTAATGCTGCTGATGTCTCCGCTTCGAAATGAAAACTTGCATCATTTAAATGAAGTTTGGCCAAGCTGTCACGCAAATGCTCAAATTCGGCCGCATCGGATGGAAAAAGACCACAAAAAACAACAGGCACTGAAGGCTTGAAGCCAGTTAAGGCTTCTGATGTAGGTTTTTTTTCATCGGTAATTGTATCACCCACCTTACAATCAGCCACGCTTTTTATACTAGCTGTAATAAAACCAACTTCTCCTGGGTGAAGTTCTTTTATAAGCTCTTGCTTTGGCGTAAAAAAGCCAACGCGATCAACATCGTAGGTTGCATTAGCATTCATCATTTTAATTTTTTGACCAACTTTTAGCACGCCTTCATAATACGCACTAAAATAATCACTCCCAGATATGGATCGTACCAACTATCAACTAGCATCGCCTTTAAAGGTTTATTGATCGCATCGGTATCATTGGCATTACGTGGAGGAGGTAGCCTGTGCACGATAGCCTCTAAAACATCTTGGATTCCTAAGCCGGTTTTTGCCGATATAAGCACAGCTTCCGAAGCATCTAGGCCTATGACGTCTTCAATTTGCTGTTTCACACGCTCTGGCTCTGCTGCTGGTAAATCTATTTTATTAAGAACCGGTACAATTTCATGATTGTTATCAATAGCTTGATAAACGTTCGCGAGTGTTTGCGCCTCAACGCCTTGGCTTGCATCAACCACTAACAGTGATCCCTCACAAGCAGCCAAAGAACGGCTTACTTCATAGGCAAAATCCACATGGCCTGGAGTATCCATTAAGTTAAGAAAATACATTTGACCATCTTTGGCTTTGTATTTTAACCGCACGGTTTGGGCTTTGATTGTGATTCCACGCTCTCTCTCGATATCCATGGAATCGAGAATTTGCTCTTTCATCTCACGTATTTCAACGCCGCCACAAAATTCAATGATGCGATCTGCCAGAGTTGATTTTCCGTGATCGATGTGGGCAACAATTGAAAAATTTCGAATATTTTTCACTTCATTAATAACAATAATAGAAACAGGTCAATACTAAGGCCTTGCAACGCAACACGCAAGCGCATAAAACGATTGCTATGCTGCACATGGTTTGTCTGCTTCAAAAACATTGTTCTTAAACCCAGCACTAATGCTAAAACGGTGCCCGTTAGCGAAATAAAAAATAAAATTTCTATCATGCTCTTCATCGTAAAACCTTACCACGCACTCTGGGTATTAGCTATAAATTCAACGATCGTTCAAAAATAATACTTTTTATTGCAATTAAAAACCTACCTACACATCCTTTTGAAAACTTTCGTTAAGATTATTTACTTTTTGATTAACTTTATCATTGTGTGCTAATATTTCCGGGTTATGTTGAAAAAGTAATTTTGGAAAGTTCATGTCATCAGCATTAAGTAAAGTCAAAAACCAAAATATCAAAGATACAAATCCAGAAGAGTTTTCAGGGTCACCTCAAGCTTGGTTAATACTTGGCTGTTCACTTACGTTTTATTTATATGAGTATATTTTAAGAGCTTCTCCTGGAGTTATTACAAATGAACTAATGACTGATTTTAGTATTTCTGCTGGGTCTGTGGGTTTTTTAATTGCTTTTTATTATTTTGCTTACGTTCCTTTGCAAATTCCCTGCGGAGTAATTACTGATAAATTTGGCCCTCGTAAAGTAGTTACAGCATCCGCATTGCTTTGCGTTATAGGTTCTATTATTTTTGCAGGAAGTTCTTCTGTACTTTTCGCACAAATTGGAAGATTTTTAATAGGCGCTGGGTCAGCTTGTGCTTATATTTGCAGCTTAAAAATAACATCCGTATGGTTTGATAAGTCTAAATTTGCTTTTATTGCAGGCATTTCCATGATGATAGGAACTTTTGGCGGTATTTTTGGTGGGGCTCCTTTTGCACATCTTGCAAATGCACAAGGTTGGCGTAATGCAATGATTATTGCCGCAATAGTTGGTTCAATCATTACAGTGCTTGCATGGTCAATTATTAGAGATAAACCAAAAAGTAAAAGGTCAATTCCTCATGAAGGTAAGCTTTTAGATGGACTAAAAATTATTGCCGCAAAGCCCCAAAACTGGCTTATAGGATTGTATAGCCTCATGATGTTTTTACCGTTGTGCGTATTTGCTGAACTATGGGGCACTCCGTATCTAATGCAACGATTCAGCATTACCAATGAAACTGCATCCTATGGAGGCATCATGGTCTTAATTGGCTATGCAATTGGTTGCTCTTTAAGTTCTAAGCTCTCTGACTATTGGAAGAGCCGAAAAAAAGTAATGTCTTTATCAGTAACTTGGACGTTTATTGGTTTTGCAATCGTTTTATATGCTCCAGGGCTTTCCTTTCAATCAGTATTAGCTTTTATGTTTTTTTCGGGAGTCGCTTCAGGTTTCTCAATTTTGTACTTCACTGCTGTTCAGGAAAACAACCCAGTCAAATACAGCGCAACATCTGTTGGGTTCACAAATGCTCTATGCATGACTAGTGGCTTTGTTTTTCAGCCTCTACTTGGAAAATTAATTGATTACTCATGGGATGGTAATTTTAGCTCTTCTGGTGCTCCTGTTTATGCACTCAAAGATTATCAGTTTGCTTTTACTGCAGTTCTTTTGGCCTTTTTACTCGGACGAGTGATCATATTTTTTGTAAAAGAAACGTATAAGAAAGAATAATACGCCCAGCTTGCTTATCAATTAGAGCTAATATTTTTGTTATATTGGCTCTAGTATGTTATCATGCGACCTTCGACTTGATAGATATGGGCTTTTAGGGAATGAGCTTGTGACCAAACAAAAAAATGTCAGTAGTTATAAAACTACAACACGATCACGCTACAAAAACATCACAGCGGGGGCTTTGGCCACCATGTTTGAATGGTATGATTATGCGGTTTATGGTTATTTCGCAATAATTATTGGAAAAAATTACTTCCCTCATACTGATAAAATTATAGAGATTATGTCAGCTTTTGCAGTGTTTGCCACTGGATTCATTATGCGACCGCTTGGAGCTATTCTCTTTGGTTACATTGGTGATAGGTTGGGACGCCGCCAGGCGCTTTCTTTATCGGTTGTCTCGATGGCAATCTCAACCTGCCTACTTGGAGTTATTCCTACATATCACCAAATCGGGATTTTAGCACCAATCTTTTTGGTGGTTATACGCTTAGCTCAAGGCTTAGCAGTTGGCGGTAATTACGGCGGGTCATTTGTTTTCGCTATTGAACACGCACAAGACAACAAAAAAAGTTTTGCGGGCAGCTTGGTTATGGTTGGCGTAATTGTTGGCTTTTTAATGGGCTCGACTGTAGCTGTAATTTTTAGCAACATGTTGAGTGAAAATGATTTACAAACTTGGGGTTGGCGAATTCCATTTTTGCTTGGTCTAGTTGCCTTATTTGCCGGCGTTTATATTAAAAAACATACAGAAGAAACTGAATATTTTCAAAATATGAAAAACACAATTAGTGAAAAAACCAGTTTGCCGATTATTACTATTTTTAAAGAACATAAGCAAAAAATTTTTCAGGCTATTGGCTTTATCTTGTTTGATGTAGTTGGCATTTATGTTTTGTTTTCCTTCATGACAACCTATTTAACAACCTATGCAAAAATCCCCGCTCAGACTGCTTTGCAGATGAATACAGCGAATTTACTTTTCATGGTGCTATGCATACCTATATTTGGAATAGCAGCCGATAGGTTTGGCTACAAAAAAATCATGTATTTTGTTGCCTTTTCTTTTTTAATTTTATCCTACCCAGCATTTGTGATCTTTTCACAAGGTGATGTTGTGCAATGCTGGTTAATGCAACTGCTTTTTGCCATTGTTATGGCAGCTGCTTATGGTGTGCTGCCTGTCGCAATTGTCGAGTTATTTCCTGTAGATGTGCGATATTCCGCCAGTTCTTTTGTTTGTAATATCAGTGCCGCTATCTTTGGTGGAACGGCACCATGGTTTTCCACATGGTTAATCTACAAAACCAAGCTATTAACAACCCCTGCATTTTACTTGATGCTAGTTAGCATTTTTGGCCTTATAGCAATTCAATCAATGCAATTCGTTAGTAAAAAATAATAATTTAGCGGGTAACGCTAACAAAAAAATTAAGGAGATTTTGTATGAAATTGTCAGACATGCGTGGATCAAGTGCGCATAAAATCTTGCCTCCAACTAACACAAATCGCAAGCCAATAATTATTAATGCATGGGCTGTTTGGGTAGCTGCAGCAATTTTTTATTGGTACGAAATGATACTGCGAGCTGGCGCCAGCGTTATGGCACAGGGCATTATGGATACCTTTACCATTAATGCTACTCAGCTAGGGTTACTGACCTCTTTTTATTATTACTCATATGTCTTATTGCAAGTTCCTAGCGGCATGCTACTTGATAAAATTGGCCCCAGGTTTGTTATTACATTTTCATGTATTCTATGTACGATTGGCAGCTGGTTTTTTGCCACAACCACAAGTCTCGCAACTGCTGAAATCTCCAGATTTGTAGTAGGCGCTGGTTCTGCGTGCGCTTTTGTTGCCTGCTTAAAACTGGCTAGTGATTGGTTTTCGCCAGCACGCTTTGCATTCATCGCAGGGTTAACAAATATGCTTGGCACGTTGGGAGGAACATTTGCTGGCGTCCCTTTAGCGAAGCTGGTTAATCATACAACTTGGCAACAAGCAACAATATGGCTTGCTTATGTGGGCGTCATTGTGACAATTCTTTGCTGGGTGCTTATTCGCAACAAACCAAAAAATAAAAACGAAGATACGCTAGAACCAGCAGTTCGCTTACGGAAATCTTTAATGATTCTAGCGTTTGATAAACAAATAATTTTGGCAGCAGCTATAGGTGGATTAATGTATGTGCCTGTTTCTTCCTTTGCAGAACTGTGGGCCGTTCCTTTTTTGATGAATTCCCTTGCCATAAATAATGAGTGGGCTTCTTTTGCGAATACGATGATATTCATTGGTATGGCTGTTGGCAGCCCTATTATTGCAAAGTTAGCTTTCAAACAAAAAAGTTATATCAAGCTTATGAAAGTATCAGCAATTGCTTGTGCTATATGTTTCTTGATAGGGTCTTATGCGCAAAGCATTGGATATTTTCCAACTCTTGTTGCATTATTTGTAGGTGGACTTTGGCTTGGTGGTCAAGTTTTGTGCTTTAGCGTTGTAAAAGAACGCGTACCCAATCAAGCAAGCGGCACAGCAATGGCGTACACTAATGCGATTGTCATGCTAAGCGGGGTTATATTTCAACCTATGATGGGATGGCTTTTAGATAGAGGCTGGACAGGTGATTTAGATGGAGCTGGTGCAAGAATTTATTCTGCTGCAGATTATCATCAAGCAGTGCTAGCTGTTCCCGCTTGTTTAGCGCTTAGCTGGCTGTTACTAAAATTGTGTAAAGATACTCACCCAAAGCTTAACTACTAAGACAACCCAAGGTATTGTTTAATCTTTATCATGTCATGCCAAACTTGAGCTTTTTGCCCCGGCGAACGCATTAAGTAAGCAGGATGGTACGTCGCAAAGGAAGAAATTGTCTCCCCTTGATGTGTTTTATACTCATGGAAGCGTCCTCGCAATTTCGTTATACCCTCTGTCGTTTTCAAAAGAGTTTTTGCAGACACTCCACCTAAAAAAATCAATAACTTTGGCTTTATCAATTGAATATGTTGCTCAACAAATGGCTGGCACATAGCAATTTCTTCATTTGTTGGTGTGCGATTTCCAGGCGGTCGCCAAGGCAAAATATTCGCTATATATAGTTTAGTACGATCTAAGCCAATAGCTTGAAAAATTTTATTAAGAAGCTGGCCGCTTTGCCCAACAAAAGGTAATCCTTGCGCATCCTCGTCTGCACCAGGCGCCTCTCCAATAAGCATGACATCTGCTTGAGGATTACCATCACAAAATACAGTGTTTAATGCAGTTTTTTTTAAGGCGCATTCATTAAAAGAAAGCATTGCATTTTTAAGCTCTTCTAATGTTTTGCAGGCGTAAGCTGGGTGCTCAGTTTTAATAATGGCAGCAATATGCTTCTCTCTCTGAATTTGTGAAGAAGTTACATCTATAGGCGTGTCTTGGTAAATATAATCACAGCCCAAAGCCTTTAATGTATTACGCATATGTTATTGATTTATATACTGAAAGAAATGTACCAGTTTACTAGGAAAATTCCCAGCCAAATAAAAAAAGCCTCATCAATATTGATGAGGCCCAAAAATTTAAATAATAGGTTGCTTATTTTTCAATTTTAGCGACGACACCGGGCACCCACCGTACGTCCACCTTCACGAATCCCAAAGCGCAATCCTTCATCCATCGCAATCGGTGCTATCAATTCTACTTTTATATTCACATTATCTCCAGGCATTACCATCTCCGTACCTGCCGCCAATGTCACTACTCCCGTTACGTCCGTCGTACGGAAATAAAACTGTGGACGATAATTCGTGAAAAATGGGGTATGACGTCCGCCTTCTTCTTTCGTCAAAATATACGCTTCCGCTTCAAAGTGAGTATGCGGTGTAATGCTTCCTGGCTTCGCCAATACTTGACCACGCTCCACATCTTCTCTCTTCGTTCCACGAAGCAACGCACCAATGTTATCTCCCGCTTGACCCTGATCAAGAAGTTTTCTAAACATTTCTACGCCCGTAATAACTGTCTTCGTTGTTGGACGAATTCCCACGATTTCCATTTCATCGCCTACGTTCACAATACCGCGCTCTACACGGCCGGTGATCACTGTCCCACGACCAGAAATCGAGAACACATCTTCAATCGGCATCAAAAATGGCTTATCAATCGCTCGTGCAGGCTGAGGAATGTACGCATCCACTTCCGCCATCAATTTCAAAATCGCTTCCTTACCAATCGCATCTTCACGATTCTCTAATGCACATAGTGCTGAACCACGTACGATTGGAATCTTGTCTCCAGGGAAACCATATGATGATAACAATTCACGAACTTCTAGCTCAACCAAGTCTGCTAGTTCCGCATCGTCCACCATATCAATCTTGTTCATAAACACCACAAGTGCCGGAACACCAACTTGGCGTGCCAACAAAATGTGCTCACGTGTTTGTGGCATCGGACCATCCGCTGCTGATACAACCAAAATCGCCCCGTCCATCTGAGCCGCACCCGTGATCATGTTCTTCACATAGTCCGCGTGCCCTGGACAGTCAACGTGCGCATAGTGACGATTCGCTGTCTCGTACTCAACGTGCGCCGTCGAAATCGTAATTCCGCGCGCCTTCTCTTCCGGAGCCTTATCAATCTGGTCATACGCCATAAACTGCGCACCACCGCTCTCCGCTAATACCTTCGTTATCGCCGCCGTTAACGATGTCTTCCCATGGTCCACGTGACCTATCGTCCCTATATTACAGTGCGGCTTGTTCCTCGAAAACTTCTCTTTTGACATGGTAATCCTTCAAGTAATTTAGTTAAAATTTTGACTTAGTTTATCGCGATTCAAAAGATTCGTAAATGGGGGAAATTCTAGAAATTCTAAGAACAGAATTTTGGAGCGGGTGATGGGAATCGAACCCACATAGCCAGCTTGGAAGGCTGGAGCTTTACCACTAAGCTACACCCGCAGTCCTTGTAATCTAAGAGAAATATTTATAAAGGTCAACTGTCGTTTTTGAGGAAGAGGGACTAAATCTAGTCCCCCCCTTTAATAATTTAGGCTTGCTTTCGGTCGTCTTCTTTAACTTCGTACTCTGCATCCACAATATTTTCACCCTCTGGTGCTGTATCAGCAGCTCCTTCAGGAGATCCTTCTTTTGCCTGAGCAGCTTTATACATAGCTTCACCTAGTTTCATTGATGACTGGGTTAACGCCTGCATTTTTGCTTGTATATCTTCCTTGTTGTCAGCTTGTAAGGCCTCTTTCAAAGCAGCAAGATCATTTTCAATCGAAGCTTTTTCTTCCGCACTAACGGCACTTCCATGCTCAGATAAAGATTTTTCTGTAGCATGAACAAGAGCATCTGCGTGATTTTTTATTTCAATTGCTTCTTTGCGTTTTTTATCTTCTTCAGCATTAGCTTCAGCTTCTTTAACCATACGCTGAATATCATCCTCAGAAAGACCTCCTGAAGCCTGAATGCGAATCTGTTGCTCTTTGCCGGTAGCCTTATCTTTCGCTGATACTTGAACGATTCCATTCGCATCGATGTCAAATGTTACTTCAATTTGAGGTATTCCACGAGGAGCTGGTGGAATATCTTCCAAGTTAAACTGTCCAAGCGTTTTGTTATCTGCCGCCATTTCACGCTCACCTTGGAATACGCGAATTGTCACCGCCGTTTGATTATCATCAGCCGTAGAGAATACCTGACTTTTACGTGTTGGAATTGTTGTATTACGGTCAATTAGTCTTGTGAAAATTCCTCCCAACGTTTCAATTCCAAGTGAAAGCGGCGTTACATCAAGTAGTAGAACGTCTTTAACTTCACCCTTTAATACACCACCTTGAATTGCAGCACCAAGAGCCACAACTTCATCAGGATTTACGCCACGATGAGGCTCACGACCAAATAATTGTTTTACTGTTTCAATAATTTTTGGCATACGCGTCATACCACCAACCAAAATTACTTCCTCTATTTGGCTCGCTTGCAAGCCCGCATCACGAAGAGCTGCCTTGCATGGCCCGATAGTACGTTGCACTAAATCGTCGACCAGCGATTCTAATTTTGCACGAGTCAATTTCAAATTTAGGTGCTTTGGGCCACTTGCATCTGCCGTAATGAATGGCAGATTAATATCAGTTTGCATTGAGTTAGAAAGTTCAATTTTTGCTTTTTCTGCTGCTTCTTTTAAGCGTTGTAGTGCAAGCTTATCTTTTCTAAGGTCAATAGATTGTTCTTTTTTGAATTCATCCGCAATCCAATCGATGATACGTGCATCGAAGTCTTCACCACCAAGGAATGTATCGCCATTGGTTGATTTAACCTCAAATACCCCATCACCAATTTCAAGAATGGAAACATCAAACGTACCACCACCTAAGTCGTAAACAGCGATTTTACCACTGGCTTTTTTCTCAAGGCCATATGCCAAAGCAGCTGCTGTTGGTTCGTTTAGAATACGCAACACTTCTAACCCAGCGATACGCCCTGCATCTTTTGTTGCTTGACGCTGCGCATCGTTAAAATACGCAGGCACTGTTACAATTGCTTGCGTAACTTTTTCACCTAAATAATTTTCAGCGGTTTCTTTCATTTTTTGTAAAATAAAGGCGCTGACTTGACTTGGGCTGTATTTTTCACCATGAGCTTCAACCCAAGCATCTTTATTGTCGCCTGAAATAATTTTATAGGGAACTAAACCTATATCTTTTTGCGTCATTGGATCGTCAAATGTGCGTCCAATAAGGCGCTTAATAGCAAATAACGTGTTCTCTGGATTTGTAACACCTTGGCGCTTTGCTGGTTGACCGACAAGTCTTTCACCGCCTTCCGTAAACGCAACCATTGAAGGCGTTGTACGGGCACCTTCTGTGTTCTCAATAACTTTAGCAGTGTTTCCTTCCATTACAGCGACACATGAGTTTGTTGTACCAAGGTCAATACCTATTACTCGTGACATAAAAAATCTCCTTAATTTTTATTTTTTAGCAGCCATCATCTGACAGTGCTAACAATATACAAGATTTTTAGCAAGAAATCAAAATTTTTTAGACAGAATCACTTCGGTATGCTTAATTGAAGGAACTTTAACGTATGTTTAATGTTCCTTCTTGCATCAATATAAACTGCTCAAGCGAATGCCTCTAATGCAAAACCTTATTTGTGCCTTTTTGTTTACCTTAGGAATTCTTTTTCCTGATCTTTATTTGGGTTATGGAATTAAAATGCTTAGTTGCACTGTTCCACTTAATTCTCTTCTAAGTGTATTTGGATTATCAATTGCACTTAGTTTTGTTAAAAACCACAAGTTCCTAGTAGCTGTCATGGTCTTTATTATGATTGGTCAATGTATTCAGCTTAATCACTGGGCATACTTTGGTGCCCCGATCAACAGCCAGGATATTTCCAAAGCATTTACTGAACTTGAAGAAATTTTTCAAACTGGTTTAGCCCACACAAATATTCTGTGGCCAGTTTGGTTGTCACAAATTACATCTTTGTTTTTAATAGGTCTTGGCATTCTTCACACAAAAAAATGTCAACATTTTCGTTTTACAGAAACCCTTGTAATGTTAGCAATAATGGCTAACCCTATATTGTTTTATATAAAAGGGGCACCTGCTTTTCACACAAAACCCATATCTAGCACCATCCACAATACCTTAAGAGCTTTTTCCAGCTGGTTAGTCAATTCACAAGCACCACTTCACGATTTTAATTATAAGCCTTATCAAATTACTTATCGCTCACCAAAAATTAAAAATGTTATCTTAATTATGGGCGAAAGCATTAGTAGTCGCTACATGCAGTTGTATGGTTATAAGGAAGCGAATACTCCCTTTTTGAATACGTTAAAAAAAGATCAGAATTTTGCTTACACCAAAGGGATTTCAAGTAGTGTAGATACATTAACTGGTTTGCAATTATTTTTTAACACTATTCATAATCCCGCCCCCCTTCAATTCATTCAGGACAAGTCGGCAAATTTATTTAAATTAGCTCGCCATCAAGGTTACAAGACGTTTCTTATTTCTGCTCAGGGAGAAGGACTTTTTCATGAAGTGGGTACGCAATTCATTGATTTTTATAGCTTCAAAAACGACAAATTAAAAGAATTAAAGGCAAACGGAGAAGATGTATTACTTGAGATGTTGACCCAACTAAAATTTGACACGAAAAACTTTATCGTCATCCATTTACGACATATTCACGAGCCTTATGCTCAATGGGAAAAATATTTTCCAAAAAAAGAAAGCCAAAAGCCTGAGAATTCAAGAGCACAACAAACCCGCAATGAATACTTCCATGCCCTCTCTTATCATGATCATTGGGTAGAGCAATGTATTGACTGCATAAGAAAAATTCTACCAGATGACACTATAATTATCTTTACAAGTGATCATGGGCAATTAATTGGTGAAGATGGGTTGTTTGGTCATAATTTAATGAGAGCTGAAGTAGTTGACGTTCCTGTTTGGTCCTATAGCATTAATAGCGCGGATACATCTTTGAATGCCTACTTAAAAGAACAGCCTATCTGTAGTCATTATGATTTAGGAAAACAGATTGCTAAGCTTTTTGGCGTAGAAATTATTAATCCTAATGAAGATCCTATTTTACAATTTGTCCATGGTACTGAGTTACATACGAACTACGTGTTTATGCCGTGGAAAAAAATTGATGGAAAAGCGCAATTTCTTAAGACTGAACAAATTGGCGCTAACAAGGAAGGCACTAAATAAATCCATCCAGTATCTTTCAGGCTCATTAAGTTTGCCATGAAAATCAAATTACGGCATTATCGCTCTATGAATGAATTATTTTTAGGAAATGAAGGCAGTGGATTTTAAAAACCTTGCAAACACTTTAACTCTTGCTCGGATAGGATTGATCCCCTTTATCCTGATTTCTTTTTTTATTAACCTCCCAACACCACGATTAGTTGCAGCATGCCTTTTTACAGCTGCCTGCATAACAGATTATCTTGACGGCTTTATCGCGCGCGCCTTTAATCAAGAAACTCGCTTTGGCGAAATACTTGATCCCATTGCAGATAAACTTTTAATTGCTTCAACTTTACTTATGTTAGTTGGATTTGATCATATCTCAAAGTTCAGCATTTTCGCTGCTGTTATTATTTTATGCCGTGAAATTCTTGTGTCCGGCCTAAGGGAATATTTAGCTGAAACGAACATCTTGCTTCCCGTCAATTGGATCACAAAAATGAAAACAGCTATTCAAATGTGTGCTCTAGCTATACTTTTGTATGTGGATCCACAAGGTACTGCATCATTAAAAATTCTTGGTGAACTACTACTTTGGATTGCTGCTGGCATTACGCTGTATTCTGGCTGGACATATGTGAAAACAAGCATAGAAGCAACTTCTGACAATTCTTTTAACTAATGTTACTCCTTCTAAAAATCGTCTTCTCAGGTCTTGCTTTATGGTGGTGCTTGCATCAAGTGGATTTTAATCACTTGAGTCAGGTATTTAAGGAATTTCCTATAATGACATATATATATACCTTAGTTGTTATGAGCTTATGCGTAAGCTTAAATGGGCTTCGATTATACTACATTGCACAAAAAACAAACTTGAAGACGTCGTTGAAATTTTTGCACAACCTTACTTGGGTGGGCACTTTTTTTAACCAGTTATTACCGAGTGGTATTGGTGGCGACGCTTATAGAATCTACGCTCTTTCTAAAAGAAATAGTTTGTTGTCAAGCACAGCTACTATTATGTGGGATCGCGTTCTTGGAATGTCGAGTATGGGCATTATCTGCATTCCCATGCTGTTTTTTATTCATATTCCTTCCTCATTAAGAATAAGCACCTTTGCAATTTATGGCTTTTTACTTCTTGGCATGATTTTTTTAGCACTTTTTATTAAATTCCCAATTTTACAGCGCTACAAAATTATAAGAAAACTCTGGGAAGCTTTATCCTATGGGAAAAATTTTATAACAAGACCTTTTGGAACTTTAGAAATAACTAGTGTTTTATCAGCTTTTGTCAATTTCTTTGCATTTTACTTACTAGTGCACGCTTTAAAAATCCCATTGAATTTTCTAGAAAGCTCAGTGTTATACACTATCTCATTACTAGTTGTTCTCATTCCGCTTTCTATTTCAGGAGATGTATTGGGGCTGTTTTTTATTTATTTTCTAAAAATCAAAAAAATTCTCTTGGCACTGACGCGCAAAATAGATAGTATGGAAACATTTAAGCGGGCGTAGCTCAGGGGTAGAGCACAACCTTGCCAAGGTTGGGGTCGAGGGTTCGAATCCCTTCGCCCGCTCCAAGACTTACATTATTCCTCTATCCGCCTTCAGCTGGTTTATTTGTACTTACTGCTATGGTAGTAGCTGTTGGAGATGGATCGGCAAGAAGTTTACGTAACTCAGCATTCTTAAGAGCTTGTTCCGCCTGAGCAGCAAGGATGCTATTGACCTTTTGAACAATTGCTTTGATTTCTTCAGAGAACACTCCTACACCTTTTTCAAACCCTTTAACCGCCTCATGCAAGGCATGCCTTTTATCATTTAGCTCTTTCATCTCTTTTGCTAAATCTATATAGGATTGTATTATTAGCAACGTACTTTCTTGAGCACCACTATCTTGGGCTTCTTTAAACTTTCCTTGTAATAAAGCAATTTGAGCTTCGTCTTCTTGCTTAAGAGCAAGGCCACTTATTGGCTCTTTACCTTTGTTAGCAGCTGCCGCTGGTTCACGCTTAACGGCATCCCTAGACACTGACTCTGCCGCTTCCATATTTTTTAGTGATAAAGATATTAATAGAGCTAAGAAAACTGTCGTTAATTTACTCATTATTAACCCGTAATATTTCCAATTTATTTAATATTAAATTGAAAATATTAACAAATTATTATCAATAGGGAGAATTTCGTAAAGAGTTATGAAATATGGTGCCTGCGACCAGACTCGAACTGGTACGCCTTTTGGGCGGCAGATTTTAAGTCTGCTGTGTCTACCGATTCCACCACGCAGGCCCCAGAGTTTATTTCTAGCAAATAATAATTGCCGACGTAAAGCTAAAAGAATAATTCTTTAAAAATTATCGAGTGGAGAAGTCGATAAAACATACCTGCCCGGAGCTGGCTCTATATTCTTTGTGCGTTTCCAGATATTAACTTTTGCTTTTTCTCCTGCATAAGATTTAACCCAGTTGTACCACTCAGGCCACCAAGAACCAGGAATTTCTTTTGCATTTGCCTGCCACTCCCCGGAGTCTGTGATTCTATCGCCAGATTTCCAATAACAGTATTTTTTTTGATGATCAGGATTTACAATGCCCGCCACATGACCAGCCGCCCCCAAAACAAACGTTGTATTCTTTGGGCAAAGCTCTTTTATTGCAAAGGCTGACTGCCAAGGAACTATATGGTCTGATTTTGTGGCAAAAGCAAATATTGGTACGGTTATCTTTTTTAAATCAATATCGACATTATTTATGTTAAATCCATTTTTATGCATTAGCGCATTTTTTAAAAAAATTTGCCTTAGATATTCCATATGCAGTGCAGCAGGAATATTGGTGGTGTCGCAATTCCAGTACAGAAAATCTAGAGAAAAGGCCTCTTTATTTAAAAGATACATGCTTACATAATTTGACCAAATCAAATCATTAGCACGCAAAATACTGAAAACACGCACCATTTCATTGCCAGGAAAGTATCCGATTTTATTAATCCGCTTTTCTAAAAATTTCAACTGATCCTTGCAGATAAAGATTTTCAAATCACCCATCTTATCGAAATCGATAGGCGCAGCTAAAAGACTTAAGCTTTTTATAGGATTTTTGCTAGCTTTCTCTGCCAAATACCCTGCAAGCAATACAGCAGCAACACCACCTGTACAATACGCCAAAAGATTCAATTGATCTTGTTTAGAGACAGATAAAACTTTTTCGATTGCTTCCAGAACACCTTCAATAACATAATCCGATAGCCCATAATTTGCATATGACTCATCCGGATTAATCCACGATAGAACAAAGACGCTAAATCCCTTTTCAAGAGCCCAATTCACAAATGAATTCTCTTTTTGCAAATCAAAAATATAATATTTGTTGATCCACGGCGGAATCATTAAAAGAGGACGTTCATAAACCATTTCTGTTTTAGGCTTATAATAAATAAGCTGAAACAATGCTGTTTCATGAATAATTTTTCCTGGTGTAATCCCCAGATTATCCCCTACTTTGAAAGCTTGAAGATTAGTGAACATAGGCAAATTTAAGAAGTTCGAACTTGCTTTATCTTCTAGAAATTTCTTATAGCCCCCCATCAAGTTTTGACCCCGCGTACGAATAGTCTCTTTTAATACCTCAGGATTTGTAAATGGAGAATTAGTGGGCGCTAAAGCATCCATTAGGCTTCTTATATAAAACTCAATTTTTTCTTTAGTTTTTGGGTCAATTCCTTCTAAAGAATCAACAAGCTCTTGCATATAGTTACAATGCAAAAGATACGATTGCTTCAAATAATCAAAAAGGGGGAAATCTGTCCACTCAGCTGATTTAAAACGTCTATCGTTCCTTTTAGGCATAATGATTGGATCAACTTCCTGACCCTGAAAACGTTCAAGAGTGCGTTGATACAGTTCGTCTAAGTTATTTAGATACTTTTTTTGTTTAGTATCCCACTCCTCCGGCTTAACAACAAAGGTGTTGATAGTTCCTTTGTGCGCCTCGGCAAAAGTTTTAGCCATTATATCTTGGTTAAAGATATCAAAAGAGCTGGGTTGATCCTGTAGGTAAGTGGATATAAGGTTTGAATATATATCGTTTAGATTTTCCATGCACTTTTTGATAGACGGGTGCACATCCTCAAAAAAATTGGGGATTTTTTTACGCGATCTTCTTTTGTGTTTGGCCTTTCTAGCTTCGTGATATATTTGCTGATCACTATGAAGCATGCATTTCCCCTTGCTTACAACAGAATTCAACCATTGTTAATATTAAGAGGTAATCAATAAATAAAGTGTTAATAAACGGATTAGCATTTTTAAAGTTTTCTTGCTTTCTTCAAAAAAACCATCTATAAACTCTATAGCAGCGTGGCTAGGGCATAAGCCTGGGCATGCCTTTGTTGCTTATTGTTTAATTCTAGATTTAGAGAGATAAAAATGCCCAAGTTAAAAACAAAAAGTAGCGTAAAAAAACGCTTTCGCCTTACTGGCACTGGAAAAGTAAAAATAACTCCGGCGGGAAAACGTCATGGTATGCGTAAGCGCTCAAATAAATTCTTGAGGAATGCACGCGGCATGAAAATATGCGCAACTCCAGAGATTAAGCGCATCCGTACTTACTATTTTCACGTATAAGGAGTTATCATGGCACGAGTCAAAAGAGGTGTAACAACACACGCACGTCATAAAAAAGTTTTAAAGATGGCTAAAGGCTATCGCGGTCGTTCAAGCACTTGTTTCCGTCCAGCGATACAACGAGTTGAAAAAGCATTAACATATGCTTACAGAGACCGTCGCGTTAAAAAGCGTAATTTCAGAGCTCTATGGATTCAACGTATCAATGCAGCCGTTCGTGAATTGGGATTAACTTATTCTGTTTTCATGAATGCATTACATAAGAGCAACGTTGAAGTTGACCGCAAGGTTTTGGCTGATTTAGCAATGAATCAACCAGAAAGCTTCAAGGCCTTAGTTAATCAGGTAAAAAAAGCTGCTTAATCTTTAGTCGTTAGTATTTTAAGCCCACTATGCTCATAGTGGGCTTTTTTAATATTTTATTAATCTATTTTTGATTTAATAGACCCAGATTAAAATTTTTAAGTTCCGGGTTTATCATGAAAAAAGCACTATTATTTTCTCTACTCCTAAGCTCTACCTTTACTTATCTAAATGCCGCAGAGCCTACTACTGCTGCGGTTGAGCAAGCTGCAGCTTCAAATGAAGCCCCTATAAATAAGGAAGAAATTTTAGGAGGAAGGCCAGAGAAAAAATATAAAGCAATAGGTCTGGACGGTAAAGAAATTGAAGTGCAGTTTTTTGATAAATCTGCGCATCCTGGGCTTGTAACAAAAAAGCTTAAAATGCAAGACGGAGGGACTTACGATCCGAAAGGAAAGCAAAACTTCCCTTACATGGCAGGAGAAAAAATGCCTGAAGGCGCGGCCGTTGTCTATGTACTAAGAAAAGCTGACAACCCTGATGAGTTCAAATTAGCTTCTGCTGATGCAGATATTGGAAAATTCCCTGGATATACTGCAAATGATCCAAAAGAATACTGGATGTACAAAGATGAAAATAACTATCTATATCCTTATGTCGAAGAAGAAGATCCAAACGCCTCGCTAATTTTGGGGAAAAAAGCGAGCGTTTATGTTTATGAAGTGCCAGATTTTGAAACAACAGCACAACAAAAGAAAATTATAGAACTTGAAGAAAAAATAAAATCTGGCGGCTTTGGTGCGGCCCCTGGAGCAGCAGCACCAAGCACACCAGTTGCAAATTCCGCTGGTTCTCCATTTAGTGAAAAGTTTCAATTTGGAGAAGAATTGGTTGGAGGAAAGCATGTGGATTTAGTGCTTACTACCTCTGACCCTAAAGCAACAGAGAAAAATTTTGCTGAATTCAAAGAAGACTTTTTAAAATTATGCAGTGCGCATCCAAATGTAGCTGTTGCTATTTTTTCTTTAGCCTTAGAAGACGAAAGCGTTTTAGCTGAAGGAAAAGTTGAGAATCTAAAAACTATTCGCCTTTTTGATAAAGGAATAGCGGCAACATTGATGTTTTCTTCAGAAGTAACACCAGCACAAGCGCGTGCATTTGTAGAATCTTTAAAATTAACAAGCACAATGTCGCCAGACGATATTAAAAACTTACAAGAGGAGCATGCAAGAAAAGCTGCTGAATATGAACTAGCAATGAAAGCTTTAGAAGAAGAAAAGCGTAAAACTGAAGAAGCCCTGGAAGAAGCAAGAATAGCGGAAGAGCTTGCCGCTAAAATTCTTGATGAAAAAACTAGAGCAGAGATAGAAGCTCAAAAGGCTGCACAAGAAGTTCAAATAGCTACAGAAGTCGTTCAGAAAACTGAAGAAGAACTTCAACAGGAGAGAATGAAAGCAGCAAAGACTGAGGAAGAACTTCAGCAAACGCAAATAGAAGCAGCAAAAGTAGAGAAAGAGCTTCACCAAACACAGGCAGAAGCAATCAAAACAGAGCAAGAACTTACAGAAGAAAAAGCAAAGCTCGCAGAAGAAATTAAAGAGAAAAAAAGTGAAATTGAAGAGAAAAAAGATGAATTAGCGGAAGCTCATGAGAACCTGCATGAAGCACACGCTAACTTAAACGAACTTCATGCTACGATTGGCGAAACGAGTGCCGCTCTTCTCGACGCAACTACTAAACAGTCTACTACAGAGCAACAACAGGTTGCTGTCACTGAACCAGCACTAGTAGCTGAGCAACATCAGGATGCAACCCACATCGTGGCGGCTGAAAATCAACAACCTGTAGAAGCCCAACAACCAGTTGTTGCTGAACCAATTGATGCGCAACAGCATGAACTACACCAAGGTGAACCTGTAGTCGCTGTACCAGTTGCTAATGAAGAGCAACATCAGGATGCAACCCACATCGTGGCGGCTGAAAATCAACAACATAGTGATGTACCCGTTCAAGCTACTGCAGTGAATCCTTCTGAGCAACAACCTCCTGTTGTAAGCGCAGCAGTAGTAGATAAGTCTCAAGAAACAAGTAAGGCTGCAGTTGGAGAAATTCCTGTTGCTACAGTGGTAGAACCAGAAAAACCAGCGGTAGCTCAACCAATTAATTTGGGTCAATCAGAAAAACCAGCTGCAGGACCATTAGAATTCTTAAATAAACACTTAGGACTAGGCTCTGAGCAGCAGCAACCTGCTGCCGCTGAACCAATTGCCTCTAATTAGTTCTTTTTAATTGATTCTCATGCACACCCTATATAGGGTGTGCTTTTATTTTATTCTTTTTCATCTCTTATTTTTAAACAATGAGAGCCCCATTAAAAGTCCAGCGATACTTACAACACAAAACATTATTTGAGCAACTGTACTGAGCTTTCCATCATAAAAATGTCCTGTTGTAAAAACTACCAAAGCAATGATAATAGCTCGCTTTGACATAATCAGTGATGTTGCGCTTCCCTTAATACTAGGAAAAATACTTAATGAAGCTGTAAAAATAACCGGGTAGAATAAGGCAAAGCCCACCGAAAACACACTAACTGAAATAGTTGTTATGAAGGCACCAGGAAACACTAAACTTCCTAACAAAAAACTTATCACCCCTATAATGCTTAGAGAGATCCCCATCACGGCGCATTGTAAACTAGTCATATATTTTAAAATAGCTCCAGAAAGCATACTAACAATAGAAAATGAAGATACAACGATGACTTGATGCATGGCATAATCATACAATGATAGTCCTAATGTTTGCCTGTATAAAATAAGGAGCACTGGTAATAAAGCTTAAGTAAGCCGCATACAATAAGCTAGGAGCAGAGCTTGTGCATAAGAAATAGTTACTTTTTAGCAAGATAAAACAATCATACTTTATTTGTTTTACTGTAACTCTTTTTTTGATTTTTAAGGTTTCTGGCAAAGCAAGGACAATAGCTATCCATGAGAATATACTGATGATTCCTACTACAGCATAATTACCTCTCCATCCAAAAACTTGATTCAAGTAGCAACCAAGAGCAGGAGAAATAGCCATAAAGCAAGTAAATGCAGCGTTCATTATACCAATAATCTGCGCTGATTTTTTCCCGCTATATGTGTCGGCAATCATTGCAAAAACCACAACAGCAGAGACAGAAGCTCCTATCCCTTGAAAAAAGCGTGCCACTAATAATGAAAAAATTGTGGAAGCCCAAAAACAGCACAGAGCTCCTATCATCAAAACCGCATTGCCCAAAATCATAATAGGACGCCTACCATATGCATCTGATAACGGACCAACGATTAAAGATCCAATAAAAAATCCTAAAAAATTAATGCTAATTGTATGCTGCGCTAGAGATTCAGTTGTTTTAAAATATTCAATGAGATTTGGAAAACATGGCACTGAGATATCTATTTCTATACAGCATGCAATAAGTGAAATGATATATAACATTGGACGAATAAAATCCTTCATAGGTTATCCTTTATGTAAAATAGAGATACGCTCACGTAAAAATTGAGCGACAGAATTAAGTAAGGAAAAAAGCTGAGAGCACAGCCAGTAAAAATATAGGCACATTCCTAAAAAATTACAATTGTTAATACTCTAAAGATGAGAGTTTCGTTATTTTAAAAAACATGCTTTGATGGTTGTCATTAATTTTTATAAATAAATTTTATGAAACCACTTGTTGCTATTGGAGCTGCTTTTCTTGATATTGTTGTACGCTGTTCTTCGCCGGATTTATCTGGTTATGGAAAGGAATTAAACGAAACGCGCTTTTTAACAAAAGATCAATTTTTATGCGTAAAAAAGCAAATGAAAAACCCTTTAATTATCCCAGGAGGATCTGCCGCGAATGCAACAGCTATATTTGCCAAATTAGGGGGGAAAGCTTTTTTTGGCACTACAATCGGCACAGATATCGAAGGAAAAATCTGGACAGAATCGTTGCAAAAATTAGGCGTAGATACAAATCCTTACGTTTGCACTTCAGAACCAACGGGTGGGTGTTTAGTATTCGTGCATCCTGATGGGCAACGCTCTATGCGCTCATATCCAGGAACTGAAAAAGTAGCTGAAAATAATTTACACAGCATTCCCATCACAAATGAATCTATAGTTTTTTTAGAAGGATACGGATTGAAAGGAAGGGACAAGGCAGCTGTTTATGTGAAAGCCCTAGAAAGAGCAAAAGACGAAGGAGCCTATATTGTTTTGAATGCTTCTGATCCTGTTTGCGTAAAAGAACAACGCCAATTATTTAGATCCCTTATAGAAAATACTGCTGATCTTATCATCATGAACGAAGAAGAAGCATGCGAACTTGTACAAGGCACCCTAGAAGATTGTATTGAATTTATAAAATCTATCAAAAAATGTGCCGTGATAACGCTGGGACCAACGGGCGCTATAGCTATATTTGGTGGTAATGTTTGGCATTGCACAACCAGAGATGTGAAAGTTATTGATACATTAGGTGCAGGAGATGGATTTGCAGGAGGATTTTTATATGGCCTAGCCTGTGGATGGTCACTTCCAGAATGTTTAAAACTAGGAAATTATATTGCCGCTGAAATTGTTTCCAGAATTGGCGGACGCGTCGAGGAAAACTTAACTCATATTGTAGCACAAAAAAAATATCAACAACTTCTTGCGATTCAGCTCGAACATACTTAGAGAAAAACTGTTTGTAAACTTAAGGATAATAGTTCTATGAAAAAAAATTTACTTAAACGTTCCGTTCCAGGTTTTTCTTTAATAGAGATGTCTATTGTGCTGGTTATTATTGGCATTATTACAGGTGCCATTTTTAAAGGGCAGGAACTTTTAGATAGCGCAAAAGTTAGATCTGTAGCGCAAGATTTTCAGCAATATTCTTTAGCTGTAAGTAGTTATCAAGAAATGTATCATGCTCTACCAGGAGATGATTCAAAAGCTTCAATTCATTTTTCTGGAACAACCTCTGGAGATGGGAATGGTCAAATTACAGGAACAGAAGCGGATCTTTTTTGGCAACATTTGCATAAAGCTTCTATCGTTAGCAGCAATAAAAGTCCCACTTCAAAATTTGGCGGACAATATGTTATTGTATTTCAGCCCTTCCCAGAGATGTCAGGTCACTGGCTCATGCTAGCAAAAGAAGGAGAAGCTGGACTCCTAACACCCAAACAAGCTTTAAGCTTAAAACATAAAATTGACCAAGAAGATATAACAAACCCTAATCAAGGACAACTTGTTATAAAAGATGGCGCCGGTGCTTCTGGAAGATGTGTACGAAATGGTCACATCAATTTAGAAAATAAATCACCAGATTGTAGAGTTTATTACCGATTTTAATTTTATGCATGGATGGTTAATTTTAGATAAGCCGGAAGGAATCACTTCAACAAAAGCTGGAAGCATTATTAAGCGCATATTTGGCCAAAAAAAATTGGCCATGCCGGAACGCTAGATCCTTTTGCTACAGGAATTTTACCTTTAGGTCTTGGTGAAGCCACGAAGACGATCCCTTTTTTAATGAACAGAACAAAAACCTATGATTTTGTTTTATCCTTTGGATCACAAACGACAACTGATGATACTGAGGGTGAAATTATTACGACTTCGCTTCATAGGCCTTCCACAGATGATATACAAAACGCACTGAAAAAATTCACAGGCCTTATTCAACAAATACCTTCTGCTTATTCTGCTATTAAGATTAAAGGCAAACCAGCTTATGCGAGAGCCCGCTCAGGTGAAAGTGTTGATATGCCTTCTAGGCAGGTTCACATATACAATCTTTCCCTCAACAATTACGATGGTGAAATGGCCTCTTTTACCGTTACTTGTGGAACGGGAACATATGTGCGCTCATTAGGGCGTGATCTAGCCCTTCATCTCGGCTCTGCTGGTCATTTAACTATGCTTAGAAGAACGCGCGTAGGTAATTTTAGTACCGATGATGCGATTTCTCTGGAAAAAATACAAAAAATCGGCAATACTCCACTCACTTGCTTTTTATTACCGATTGGATCTGTTCTGGACGACATCCCGGCAGTATCTGTATCGATTCAAAAGGCTAATAAGATCCGGCATGGACAAGCCGTTGAAGTATGTGAAAGCGATTGCTTGAGTACCTCAGCTTGGTGCGATGAAATACTTGTTGCCCTTGGTCATGTGAAAGACAATATGTTTTATCCGGATCGTGTGTTTAACATTTAAGCTATAGAGGAACATTCGATGTCGATTAGTCCAACACGCAAACAAGAAGTTATTAAAGAATTTGCAACAAAATCTGGAGACACAGGATCTCCTGAAGTTCAGATTGCGATTATATCTGAGCGCATTAAAAATTTGTCTGAACATATGCAAGAGCACAAGCACGACTTACACTCTCGCCGCGGATTGTTAATGCTAGTGGGTCAACGTCGTCGCTTGCTTGATTATTTGAAGCGCGTTAATGAAAATCGCTATCAAACACTCATTCAGCGTTTAAGTATTCGCCGCTAAGTCTGTGCAGAAAACCAAAACTTTATTTTATAAACACGTAATGGAAGCCCATAATGGTGCTTCCATTTACCATTTTAATACTCAAGGAATTTTATGTTTAATATAACACGCGAAGAAATGGAATGGGCAGGCAGAAAGCTTGTTCTCGAAACAGGAAAAGTTGCCAGACAAGCAGACGGCGCTGTGATGGCAACATACGGCGGCACAACTGTTCTCTGCACAGTTGTAGCTCAAAAGGAAGCAAATCCAGATGTTGATTTCTTCCCTTTAAGCGTACATTACCAAGAAAAAACTTTTGCTGTAGGTAAGATTCCTGGTGGTTTTTTACGTCGCGAAGGCAGGCCTTCTGATGCAGAAACTTTAAAATCACGCTTAATTGATAGACCTATCCGCCCTTTATTTCCAGAAGGCTTTCGCAATGAAGTACAAATTATTTGTACCGTTTTAGCGTATGACTTTGAAAGTGACACTGATATTGCGGCACTTATAGGAGCATCAGCAGCGCTTGCCATTTCTGGCGTGCCTTTTCAAGGTCCAGTAGGAGCAGCAAAGGTTGGATACATTAACAAGAAGTTTGTACTTAATCCAACTCCAGATGCAATGAAGGATTCTGGATTAGATTTGGTTGTAGCCGGGACAAAAGAAGGCGTATTAATGGTAGAATCTGAAGCAAAAGAGCTACCAGAAGATGTAATGTTAGGTGCAGTAGAATTTGGGCATGAGAGTTTTCAGCCAGTTTTAAAACTTATTGAAAAACTTGCTAAAAAAGCTGGAAAAACCCCATGGGAATTGCCTACAGTAGCTGTTGAAGCTACCGATATTGCGAAAAAAGTTGCAAAAATAGCGGAAAAGGATTTGCGTAAAGCATATAACCTCAAAATCAAGCAAGACCGTTACGCTGCAATCGATGCCGCAAAACAAAAAGTTACAGAAGAATTAGCTCAATTCGTAGAAATTAATCCAAAGCTTATAAGCAGTGCGTTTAAAGATTTACAATCAGCCATTTTACGCGGCGACATTTTAAATGAACAAAAAAGATTAGATGGTCGCGGTCTAGATGATATTCGTCCAATCATTGCAGAAGTGGGCGTTCTACCACGTGCTCATGGAAGCGCATTATTTACTCGTGGCGAAACTCAAGCTTTGGTTGTAGCAACACTTGGCACAGGGCAAGATGAACAAATCATCGATGCTTTAGAGGGTGAATATAAAGAACGCTTTTTACTTCATTACAACTTTCCTCCTTATTCAGTTGGAGAAGTTGGTCGCCTAGGCGGTGTTGGTCGCCGGGAAATTGGTCATGGAAAATTAGCATGGCGCGCAATTAATCCATTGATTCCTTCAAAAGAACAATTTGTTTATACACTTCGGGTTGTATCAGAAATTACTGAGTCTAATGGCTCGTCTTCAATGGCAACCGTTTGCGGGACATCACTTGCATTAATGGATGCAGGAACTCCTTTAGCTAAACCTATTGCAGGCATTGCTATGGGTCTTATTAAAGAAGGAAAAAAATATGCTGTATTAAGCGATATCCTTGGAGACGAAGACCATTTAGGAGATATGGATTTTAAAGTTGCCGGTACTAGTGATGGAATCACCGCTTTACAAATGGACATTAAAATTACAAGCATTACAGCAGCCATTATGAAGGAAGCTTTAGCTCAAGCAAAAAAAGGCAGACTTCATATCTTAAAAGAGATGTCGAAAGCCATCGAATATTCGAGGGGACAGCTAAGCACTTATGCACCTAAAATGGCAACGTTCAAAATTAATCCTTCAAAAATTCGTGAGGTCATTGGTTCTGGAGGGAAAGTAATTCGCGAAATTTGTGAAACTTCTGGGGCAAAAGTAGATATCGAAGACGATGGTCAAGTAACCGTTGCAGGCGTTGCCCAAGAAGCGATCGATATGGCGACAAAGATGATTCAAAACATCGCTTGCGATCCAGAGGTTGGCCATATTTATGAAGGCAAGGTAGTTAAAGTTGCGGAATTTGGTGCCTTTGTCAATTTCATGGGGCGCGATGGTCTAGTGCATATTAGTGAATTAGCTCCTACACGTGTTAATAAAACTGAGGATATTGTGAAGCTTGGAGATATTGTTCAAGTTAAAGTTCTTGGTTTTGATGATCGTGGAAAAATAAAACTAAGTATGAAAGCGGTTAATCAAGACTAATCTGATTATTTCTGAAAAGAGCCGCTAATTGTTAGCGGCTCTTTTTTTATCTGCAATAATCAAATTAATTTTTCCTGCATTTGCACTGAGCTGACACCAACCTCCTACAGGAAATGTGATGATTGGAGTTGAATGGCCAAAATCTACATTTGAAATAATTGGTATATTTCTTAATTTTATTTTTGTTTCAATAATATAAATAAGCTTTTCTTTTGTCATTCTAAAATTTGTTTCAAATCTACCAAATGCAATAGCCTGTACACCCTCAAAATCAGGAGCCTGTGTTAGTGATTCAAGATTACGTTCAAATTCAAACACGTCAAGACCATTAGTATGATTTGCAACCTCTTCTAAAAACAAAATCACCCCATATAAAGAAGGCATATAAGAAGTGCCTCTAAGCAACTGCAATGTGCCAAGATTGCCACCGATGATTTTTCCTTCAGCATACCCTGAATGAATAATTTCTATCCCTGGATTTTCCTGAAATGTTCTATTTTCTTGATCCAAATACCATGTGGCATCAGAAGACCATTGTTTAGAAGACTCAATATTAATGGCGCCCTCCTCAAACAATGCTTTTTTAAAATACTGCTTCGTGTACTCAAGACCTTTTTGCATAGCAAAGGTGCTAAAATGAGGACCTGAATAACCAACAAGACCTGTTTTTGCATAAATAGCATTTGATAAGGCTGTAATATCTGAAAATCCGCATAAAATTTTTGGGTTTTTCGCAATCAATCCATAATCAATTTCTTCTAAAAGTTGATTAGAATTATACCCACCAAGAACAGTTAAAATGGCTTTTATGTTTTTATCGGCAAATGCTTCATGAAGATCTTCAAGTCGCGATTGCTTAGATGAAGAAAGCATCATATCTTTCTCATACACATGGCGACCAAAACTTATGTTCAAACCGATTTCTTCAAGAATTTTTATAGAGTGCTGTATATTGTCTTCTGATACAACTTGCAAACTTCTTGCTGGAGCAATTATTCTGACTTCATCTCCTATTTGCAATTTCTCAGGTATCACAAGTGGTCTGGCCTACTCATAAATTGTTAGCTCTTTAAGCTTTAAGATAACCGTCAATCCTTCGCCCCATGTTGTTTCCATGGCATAAATAACTCCAGTAGAAAATACATCCAAGCTAATATCTTCATAATCTGCTAATGAATCTGTTGATTGAATATCATACAAAGCTTCTTCAAGGTGCCAAACTTTATTTGAAGGCAGAAGCTCTATCTTTTCTGGAGATTCTTTCAAGGGCGTAATCACTGTATTTACACGCATCGGCGCTTGTATTTCATAGGTTGCATCAAAAACAATTTGGTCAGGCAAAACAGATTTATTGTCTTCTATTGTTTCAAGAATTTTTCTGAGGTACCCAAGAGGAAAAATAATAAGTTGATCAGCTATAAATCCATCCATTTCAGGTTTCCGAAAATATACCCTCCACCCTCCTTCTTCGGTAATTTCTGCATTTCCTTGCAAAAGAGATTCTGAAGCACCGTCACGGAAATTTTCAACATGGAAATCAACTTCTGTTGGGGATTCCCAAGAAGCAACGTTTCGTTCAAGAGTTGTTGTTGTTCCATCGTGATAATGAATTTGGACCTCTAAATTTTGCTTATAGGTCCAACCTTCCTTCATCTGAACAACCTCTATTACACTCTTACCTGTAACATCTTTAATGGTTATATCTTTGGGTTTCTTGTGAGGATGAAGCCCTACTGTATAAGTCGCCTTATGCGGCATAAGCTTAAAAGCCTTTGGCTCTTCTGGATTAATAGGCGTTTCTTTTTTTGAAGAATTTCTTTCTTCCACATCATTAGGTTCTTCTGCCTCTGCTTTATTTGTAGGTACAATTTTTTCTTGAGCTTGCATTGCTTCTTGATGCGCGAACAGACCCCCCGCGTTCACATGGAGAGACACGACAGAGAAAATAAATAGAGCGTAGAAACGGCCCACGGGATAAAAATTTATAGCTTAACGTTAGTAGTTTATCAAATGTTTCTCTTTTTCCTGCTATTCATTTCACTCTTGCCTAATATTTTTGATGAACCGTTGTTATTTAAGCACGGTTTTCTTGCTCTACCTAATCAATCTATTGTTAAGACTTATATTTTTCTACAGTTTTAGTAAAAATCAGAAGTGCACAATAGAAAGCTAAGGATATCACCATAAAAAAAACAGAAAATTACCTAGAAAAATTTTTAACGCTTTTTATCGCGATAAGTTTTTGGTTTTTTATAGCAACACTTCCGCCATTTAGAATTGGAATATGGATTGATTCAGAATGTGTTTTAGTTTTTGCACATTTTGTATTGACCATCATTGGTCTATGTTTAGTCGCATTGAGCTTTTTCAAAAAAGAATTTTATTGCTCAAACCATACACTAGTATTTGCAGGCCTTTCTGTTTTCTCGCTAATTGTAACTTCATGGGCAAGTAATCCTACCCTCCATCATTTTGGCAGCCCCTTGTTAGGAGAGGGGTCCGTTTTGTTTTTTGGTTTATCCACTCTTTCATTAGCGCTAGATAATATATCAAAAAAAAATCTTATCTATTATTCTGCTATTGCTGCAGGAATTACAGCAGGTACTCTAGTTTTTTTGCATCATCCTCAACATGGATTAAATATCAATGCTAATTGGCTACCGTATGCTTTTGGAGCATTTTTAGCGCCCATTTCTTTATGTATTTATGCAATCCGCTTAAAAATTAAAAGCTCGATTCTACAAAGAATCTTACCTTTTTTAAGTTGCGGCTTGTTATTTTTATCTCATAATAAAACCGCTTGGATTGCTGTTTTTTTATGTTTAGGTATTTGGCCTATTATCAAGAATCGACATGCTATTCAAAAATATTTATGCCTTAGTATTCCTTTTATAAGCGCTATGTCATTGTTCGTTCTAGGCAGATGGCTACCTAGCTTAGAATCAAGAAAATTAGCATTGCAAAGTTATTTGGTTGCTTGGCAAGATCGTCCATTAAAGTTAGCCACTGGCAATGGTTGGGGGTATTATTTTGAAAATTTGCAAAAACAAATACTTGATCTTCCCGTATCTTTTTTTGATAACAACTCATGGAAACCAAGTTGGGATGGGATTGATCGGCTAGATTTTCATTGCATGCATTTGGGTACTGAAGCTTTATTTAGTTTGGGAATCATCGGCTTGATTCTTTACTTATGCTTACTTGCCATACCATTTTCTGAAAAAGCTTCTAAGAAGAATAGACTTCATTTATTTTTATACACAATACTTTTTGGGTGCCTAACATCTACATGGTTCACTCTAATTTGTGTGTGGCCTTTTTTTATATTAGGTTTTTCTGTATTCAGTCAACCCAGAATAAAAACTACCCAAATATCTGTCCTCATTACCTGGCTCTTTTTTAGTGCAATTCTATCCGGTCACGCCGTAATAACCTATTGGCAAACTGCTGTTTTGTATCCATCAAATCAACAATCTATCTTCTATAAATTTACTCATAGCAAAAAATTCCCAACATCTGTTGATCTAAAAAGACCTTACAATTATAAGGGAATGCATCTTGGGCATTTCGTTTTAGCTATTTTAAAAAAAGTAAACTCCTCCAATCTGCCCCTAATAACAATGAAGGAACTTGATCTGGCTTTTAGGATTTATGAAGCAAATAATAGTCCTCTAATTCTCGATGTAGCTCTGATGCATGGGATACAATATTTTGAAAGATCTGCCCTTGAAAAACAGCATCTTTGGGATAGTGCAGCAGCTGCTATTGAACAAAAAGCACCAAAAAGAAGTGACTTATTGGTTTCATATGTGCAAGCTCTCATTGAAAGCAATCAACTGGATAAAGCTAAGGATTTTATAAAAAGAATGTATGCAAAAAATTCGCATGATCCTTTTGCATTATGGCTTGATGGCTTGTATCTCATTCATAATAAAAATATTGAGCAAGGAAAAGCTCTCATGCGGCAATCCTTACGCCAACATATTGATAAGTGGATATATATCCCTGAGAGTTTAAAAACAAAGATTAAAGAAGAGCCTTCTCCCTCGCTCTAATCAAAATTGAGTTTCTCTCTGGTTATGAATATGCACGACGATAATATCGAAAAAATACTAAGAAAACCGGAGCTCACTAAATTTTTCAAGGAGAAAATCGTCATAGTCAGCTTTTAAAAGTTGCGTGAAATATTCCGGTGTTAAAGCAGAATTATGACTAAAGCAATCTTGGAAGGTTTCTCGCATCGGAACCGTTAATAAAATATGTCATGTTACCACTGCTTTTCCTTGATATGTAACAAAGCTGTAAAAATCTTCATTTTTAGTATGGTTCAATCCAGCAATCTTAAAATTATCTGGTGATGCAATGCCTCCGTGTGAATATACTGAGCCTTTTTCATTCAGTAATACCTGCCCATTTGCACGACAAACGAAAACACTCACGCCCATATAATTTTTATTCATTGCAGGAAAGAAATCTGTGTATGCGTGCGCTCGTAATTCTACTGGAGTTCCATTCCAAGGATTATCCTGCACGTTTAAAAAAAATTGATATTCATGACCTAATAATTCAAGTCGAGATCTAATAGTTTCAGGCAGCATATCCGTTACCAATTCTGGATTGTACTTAATAACAAGTGGGTGCGCTACACACATAAATGCTTTATCACCTATAACATCGTTAGGATTATAAGGATGACAATTTACTGCCAACGCTAAATTCATATGAGGATATAAAGTAGAGTGGCACTCAACATTTGTTTGCCTTGGCCCCATAAAAGTATCAATAGTTTGCAGTGGATCTAAAAAACCTACATCACCTGATGCAAAACAAACTGTAAAAAATTTTACCAAAACAATAAAATTAATAAAAATCTTCATTTCATGATTACATTAGAAATTATTAAATTATTTTACCGACATAAAATTAAATTCCCGTTAATCAAGAAAAATTTTATAAAATTTGATAGCTATAAGTGGATTTTTTACTTTGCTTCACTAAGAAGATATCAATCTCTTAGAATGCGTATGTTTTTCTTTTTATTATTTACGTGTTTTTTATTAACAAGCTGTAGAGATATGGTTAATCATCATCCAGTTATGCCGACATTAAATAAAAAGGAAGCAAAAGAACTTGTACAACCATTAGAAACTAATCCCAAACTTTTAGTCGAAAAAAGCGGAACGTCACCAGAAACACCAAAAATTCCCAAGGAAATGCAGCAAAGAGTTTGCATATCCGTATCTGAAAGCATTCCCCTTAAAAGTGTTCTTGTTGAGCTTGCACGACAAGCAAATATTGACCTACAGCTCGATCATTCTATAGACGCAAAAGTTATTTTTACCGCGCAAAATACCCCTTTCATTGACGTCATAAAATCAATATGCGAAATGGCAAAGTTGCGTTATGACGTAGTGAATAATTCCATTCGCATAGAAAGAGATACACCTTATTCTCAAAATTATAATGTTCAGTTTTTAAGCCTATCTCGCATAAGTGAGGATCAACTGGCAGTCGCCTCTGATGTATTTTCGAGTGTTGGACCTGCAAAAAGTAATATCAACGACAACATTTCAAAAAGTGCTTTAAAAGCAACCGCAAAAAATGATTTTTGGGAAGAATTAGAACAAAATCTAAAAGCAATTCTCGAATCTGAACCAGAAAAAGGCTCTTATTCTATTCATCGACAAGCAGGGCTTGTTACAATTCGAGCCAATAGAAAACAACACGAGCAAGCGCATTCTTATCTAGAGAAATTAAAACGTATAGCTAGCTGCCAGGTTTTAATTGAAGCAAAAATTATAGAAGTCACTTTAAAAGATGAATATACAAGCGGAATCAATTGGCAAATTATTGATTCAAAAAATGATTTACAACTTAACGCAAGATTTGGCGAAATCGCACAAAAAGGATCATTCCTTGATCCAACATCTGCTCAAACAAATATGATTAGTTTTGGAGCAAGTGGATCGAAATTTTCAGCGATCTCCAATTCATTGCAAGAGTTTGGTTTTGTGAGAACTTTATCAAGTCCACGTATCACCGTTATGAATAATCAAACAGCCATACTAAAAGTTGCTCAAAACAAAGTATATTTCAGCCTGAACTATGACAAAATCTATAATTCTTTAAACAATAGAGAAAATACAACTGTTTCCAGTGATATTCAAACTGTACCTATTGGCTTAATCATGCTGGTGCAACCATCGATTGATCTTAATACTGGAGAAATCTTATTGTTTTTAAGACCAAGTATTTCTCGATTAACCCAAACCGTAGCAGACCCTGCTATTGATATTGCCTTTAACTCCTCGATAAATATTGACTCAAATAAGCTTACTTCGCCCACTCAGTCGATGATTCCCGTTGTGGAGGTAAGAGAAATTGATTCTGTTTTGCGACTACATAACAAAGAAATGGCTATTTTAGGTGGGCTTATGGAAGTGCGTTCTTCTCATCATGAACAAAATCTACCTGGTTTAGAAAGTATACCGTTAGTGCGAGATTTAACTGGCAGCATAGCTGAAGAAGATACAATTGTTGAACTTGTTATTGTATTAAGAGCAACTATCGTAGATAATAGTTCCAAGATAGATGAGGCAGATCATCGCTTAATTAACAAGTATATATCTGATCCTCGACCATTTTAGAGACTAATTTCGGTGACCTTTAGAAATTTTAAAGCTATATTTTTTGATTGGGACAATACGTTAGTTGATACCTGGCCTGTTCTTCTTGATTCCAGCAATGCTGTTCTTAGACACTTTGGAAAATCTGAAATCAGTTTGGAAGAAGTCAAGATTCGTGCACGCCTTTCTTCACGCGAAAGCTTTCCTGAGCAATTTGGAGAAAGTTGGGAAGAAGCTTTATCAATTTTTTATAAAGCAATTGATGCCAACAAGGAAAATATTAAATTATTTGATGGGGCAGCATCTCTTATAGAGTCATTGAAAAAATCCAATAAAATTGTTGTTATCATTAGCAATAAAAAAAAAGATCTATTGCGATCCGAAGTAAAAAGATTTGGTATTTCAAACGACTTAATTTTGGGGTCTGGGGATGCGACCTTTGACAAACCCCATCCCGAAATGGGAATAATTGCTCTTAAGCACTTTCAATTACAGCCCAACGAGGTTGTGTATGTAGGAGACAGCATAACGGATTGGAATTTCGCCAAAAATTTAGACATGCCAGCTATTGCCATTGGTGATGAAGCTTACGAAGGTCCGCTTTTAGCAAGATTTAGCTCTATTAATGAATCAATGCAAGAATTCATATCTTAAGAAAGATACAGCCATGCACACCTCCATTTTTATCCTTGGTTTTTCAATTTTTGCCATGTTTTTTGGCTCCGGGAATCTTGTCTTTCCCATGAAAATTGGCAGCGCATGCCTTGGTCATTGGAGTCTCGGCTTTTTAGGTTTACTTATTAGCGGCATTATCATTCCCTTTGCTGGCGTTTTTGCCATAAAACGCTATCAAGGTTCGTATGATCGTTTCTTTGAGGAGCTTGGATTCGGAGCAAATATAATTATTCCTCTTATTTTATTGTCTCTTTTAGGTTCTTTTGGTGTCGTTCCTCGTTGCATCACTGTTGCTTTTGGAGGATTTCATGTGCTTGAACCCCATATACCCTTGTGGATATTCTCCGCAATATTTGCGTTCACTTGTTTCCTAGTAGGCCTCAAGGATACAAGCATGTTAAATATAATTGGTAAATTTATGACACCCATTAAGCTTGGAACTTTAAGTTTAATTATTATTGTTGGAGTAATAAAAGCACCACCATTTTTATCTTCACCTCATTCAATTGAAAGTGCTTTTGAGCTTGGGCTAATCGAAGGCTATCAGATAATGGATCTTATCGCAGGATTCTTTTTTTCAGCACTTATATTCAAGCATGTTGAACAGCAGTGCGCGAAAAATACAAGCTCTAAAGTTATATTTTGGACTTCAGCAAAAGCAAGTTTTATTGGTGCCACTGTTATCGCATTAGCGTATGGAAGTTTAGTGTATTTAGGAGCCACTTATTCAAGTGTTATTCAATCCGTGTCACCGACCGAAATGCTGCCTACTTTAACAAAACACTTACTTGGTCACTATTCTAAATTTATCATAGCTTTGGCCATGGGCTTTTCATGCCTTACCACTGCCACCGCTTTAAATAATCTATACGCTAGCTTTTTGCACAAAACTCTTAAGCTAAAGGATAAGAATTTTAGTTACATCTTAGCGATCACCAGCGGCATTTCCTTTATTTTATCCTTGCTTGATTTTACCGGAATATCAGCTTTCTTAACGCCAATTCTTGTCATTATTTATCCCGGATTAATTGTTTTTACTATAATGTCTTTAATTTATCCGCACCCACATATTTTAAAAAAACTAGCTTTTTATGGCACAACAGCCGCTGTAATTATTTTAAAATTAATTTGAAATCAAAATCTTGATTCTTTCGTCGTGTCAAAGTACATTACGATAACAATTAGTAAATTTGTAAAATCATGTTTTCTCGTCTACTTGGCTACCTTTCTGCAGACATGGCTATTGATTTAGGCACTGCAAATACTTTGGTATATGTAAAAGGAAGGGGCATCGTTCTAAATGAACCTTCAGTTGTTGCTATAGCAAATCGAGATGGACGCCAGCATGTATTAGCTGTAGGCGAAGAAGCAAAAATGATGGTAGGACGCACACCTGGTGGCATTCAAGCGATTCGTCCCTTACGAGATGGAGTTATTGCCGATTTTGAAGTAGCTCAAGAAATGATTAGGCACTTTATAAGAAAAGTACACAATCGTCGTAGCTTTGCGGCTCCTCAAATTATTATTTGCGTTCCATCAGGTTCAACACCTGTGGAGCGTCGTGCCATCCAAGACGCTGCTGAAAGCGCAGGAGGTCGTCGCGTATTTTTAATTGAAGAACCAATGGCAGCAGCTATAGGAGCTGGGATGCCAGTTACTGAACCTACCGGATCAATGGTTGTTGATATTGGAGGCGGAACTACAGAAGTTGCTGTTTTATCTTTAGGTGGTATCGTTTATGCAACCTCTGTTCGAGCTGGCGGCGACAAAATGGATGAATCTATTATTAATTATATTCGTCGTACACATAATTTATTAATTGGCGAAGCAACCGCTGAAAAAATTAAAAAAACAATTGGTTCAGCTGTTGTTATGCCAAATAGCAAGGAAAGCGTATTGGCCATTAAGGGAAGAAGTCTAGTTAATGGAATTCCAAAGGAAATTGAGGTTAGCCAAAAACAAATAGCTGATGCTCTCTCAGAGGTAGTTGCTGCAATTGCAGGGGGCGTTAAAACTGCTTTAGAGTGCACAGCGCCAGAATTAGCAGCGGACATCGTTGATAGGGGTATTGTGATGACAGGTGGCGGTGCATTATTAAAAAATCTTGATAAAGTTATATCAGACGCTACAGATGTCCCTGTTTTTGTTGCAGAAAATCCTTTAAATTGTGTGGTACTTGGAACAGGTCGAGCACTCGAAGAAATGGAAGCTCTACGAACTGTTTTAGTAAATTCTTACTGATTGACGCTAGTAAGTGCGCAGGATTTTAATCCTTTTTTGTACCGCAGCAGTCCTGTACTTAAGTACTAGCTACTGGTATTTACCTAATAGCCCGTATTCGCATTATGCATTACAAAATATATCTTCAACATTCTTGCACTCTATAGGCGCCATCAATAAAGTTGTCCGAAGAATTTCTAAAGGTTACGAAAATACTAAATATTGGTTTTTATCTCGAGCTGAGTTAAATAAGCGTTTAAGAAAAATGGAAACGCTGGAAAGCGAGCTTCAACAAGCAAAGCTAGAAGTAAACGTAAACCAAAAAATTATTGCTCAATTGCGTCCGCTAACAAATTTTAACTTTCCTAAACAGCTTCATAAAGTTTCAGTAAGAGTTTACGGTTGCCCGATAGGGTTTTATGATGCTCAGATTATTACATCCAATATTGAAGCTGCAACCATAAAAAAAGATGACGTAGCAATTAGCGAGAAAGGATTGGTTGGTAGAGTCGTTGAAACCTCAAATACAATTTTACGCGTTATGTTGATCACGGACATAACATCTCGGGTGCCTGTAAAGATTCTAGAGACCGGAGAAAATGCTATCGCTATTGGAAATGGCAGCTCAACAATGTCTTTAGAATACCTACAAAGCAAAAAGACTTTAAGGAATAATTTTAAACGCCCCCCTGCTGTCGGAGATGTTTTAGTAACATCAGGTGTTGGTGGAATTTTTCCACCAGACATCATGGTTGGAAACATTACAAGCATTAAAGATGAGCTTATCACTGTTAAACCTTTTGTGACATTTCAAACTCTTGACGTTGTCTGTATACTTTATGATCCATTGGTACTATAGATTTCTCCCTTTTTTGCGGCGCTTTACATTTTTTGCGATATGTAATTTTTTTGATGTGTTTATTTTATTTCAAGGAATGGGTTTACGTTTACAAACTGCATTGATCGTCTTCTATCGGTGGGTTTTGTACACTCCCCAACGCCGTGATTTATTGATTTTTATGCTGTTTGGCATATTTTGGGATGGAATTTTTCATGTGCCTTTTGGATTACATAGCTTCCTAACATTAGTAACATTTATTATACTGCATACTCAGAAGCGCTATCTTCAAACAAATCATCAATATATAAGATGGCTTATTTTCTTAGGAGTTTTGGTTTTGTCAAATCAAATTGAATATGCATTACATTTATTATTGAATCAGCAAATTGCATTTTCATTCATGGTGATCTTAAGCGTATTCCTTACTGGTTCATTATATCCGCTTATTTTTAAATTTTTGCAGCACCATGATCAATGAACAATTTGGGCCTATTTTTAAACGAAGAAGTTTTATTTTAGGATTGAGTAAAAGCATCCTTATAACTGGACTTTTAGGGCGTCTGGTTCACTTGCAAATTTTCAACCGCGATCATTACCGCACACTAGCAGATCGTAATAGGATCCAAACACGTTTTATCACTGCACCAAGAGGACAAATTATTGACAATGTGGGAAAGCCATTAGCCATCAATCAAAATGTTTACAGATGCCTCATGACCCCCTATCCACAATTAAACATTGAAGAAGAGTTAGGTATTCTAGAATCCATATTAAGCTTAAGCCCTAAACAAATTAAAGATTTAAGAGATCAACTTACTCATCAATCGAAAATCGCCACAATTATCAAAGAGAATCTAACTTGGGATGAAATAGCAGCGCTACAACTAAAACTCCCTGACTTGCCTGGTTTACTAATCGAAAGATCACAAATACGACAATATGTGTATCCAGAAATTTTATGCCATACTATTGGTTATGTTGCGCAAGCATCACAAAAGGACTTAACAGAGCACAACTTAGACCCTATACCAGGCTTACGAATCGGCAAGAATGGATTAGAAAAAACATTTGAAAATAGTCTATGCGGCTCTCCTGGTTTTCAGCGCGTCGAAGTAAATGCAAAACGACGTATCGTTCGGATTATAGACAATACTCCGCCGAAGATAGGGCAAGATTTGCAAACAACTCTTAACTTTGAGCTGCAAGAAAAAATTATACAAATTTTAGAGCCTCATCGCAATGCAAGCGTAGTGGTGATGGATGTCAATACAGGCGCCATAAGAGCGATGGTTTCAAAGCCAGGGTTTGACAGTAATCTTTTTGTAAAAAGCATTCAAAAAGACGTTTGGAAAAGCCTTTTAACGCACGAAGACAATCCTCTTATCAATAAACCATTGGCAGGACAATACGCTCCCGGATCAATTTTCAAGATGATGGTAGCATTGGCAGGCTTATATGATAAAGCTATTGATAGAGATACGCAGGTATTTTGTCCTGGTCATTTTAATTTAGGATCACATACTTTTCACTGCTGGACATGGAATAGAGGCGGACACGGCACCGTAAACCTAGAAAAAGCAATCGCAGAATCTTGTGATGTGTATTTTTATAATGTGGCACTAAAAATTGGTGCTTTAAAAATGGTCGAGATGGCTTCTCGTTTTCATCTCGGTCAATTAACAGGCATTGAATTGGATGGCGAAAAGAAAGGACTAATTCCAAGTCTGGAGTGGGCAAAATTTCGCAAAGGTTTTTTCAAACAAAAAGGACAAGCTTTAAATATTTCAATCGGACAAGGGGTTGTGCTCTGTACACCGTTGCAAATGGTTCGAATGATTGCAATGCTTGTAAATGGAGGAAAAATTCTTACTCCTTATTTAGTTGAGAAAAACTCCCATCAAATACCAGAAAAATTTGTAGAGGGGATAGATCCAAGTTGGCTTGAATGGATTCAGCAAGCAATGAATAAATGTGTAAATGATCCAAGAGGCACGGCCAGCAGAGCAAATTTAAAGTTAAACGATTGGACATTCGGTGGTAAATCAGGAAGCGCACAAGTTTGTCGCATAACAATGCAACAACGAGCAGATGGAACTTATAAAGATCTCCCTTACCACTTAAAAGATCATGCTATATTTGTGGGCTACGCTCCTATAGAAAAACCTCAGCATGCGGTAAGTGTAGTTATTGAGCATGGCAAGAGTGGTGGTGGAGTTGCAGGCCCAGTTGCGGGAGAAGTTTTAAACGCGGCAAGGCATTTATATGTTTAATTTTAGACGTTTACTTTATGTTAATCGCACCATTATCGGTGTTATTTTGGCCATTGTTTTTATTGGGCTTATAACTTTATTTTCCGCAGCAAATGGCAACATTAATCCCTGGGTTACCAAACAATTCTTAAGATTTATTTTAGGCGTTATGATCTTTGGAGTCATTGTCGCGAGCGACCTTCGTTGGTGGATCCAAAATGCTTATTTAATATATCTCATTATTTTAATAATGCTTATTCTTGTTGAATTTTTGGGATTTGTAGGCATGGGAGCACAACGATGGCTTGATTTTTATTTTTTCAATTTACAACCTTCTGAATTGATGCGAGTTGCCTTAATTTTATGTTTAGCGCGTCACTTTAGCCTTTTAGAAGTCGATGAAGTTCGGCATCTTAAAAATCTTATTTTTCCTTTATTATTAATTTTTATCCCTGTGTTGTTAGCTATGCGCCAGCCAGACCTTGGTACCGCAATATTGTTATTAAGCTCAGGCCTCTCTATATTTTTTGTTAGCGGTGTACCTTGGTGGTTTTTCGCAACTGGATTTTGTGCTGTAGTTTGCGCAATACCTGTTTTATGGAATTTTCTATATGATTATCAAAAAAAACGCATCCTCATTTTCTTAAACCCAGAAAGTGACCCAGCTCATGCCGGATATCATATTTCACAATCCAAAATCGCATTAGGCTCCGGAGGATTTTTTGGGAAAGGATGGCTAAAAGGTACCCAAAGTCATTTGAACTTTCTGCCGGAAAAACAAACCGATTTTATCTTTACTATGTTTGCAGAAGAGTTTGGTTTATTTGGCTGTATCATTGTTATTGTTCTTTTTAGTATACTGCTTCTATGGGGTTTTACTGTAGCTGATCATGCAAGACATAAGTTTAGCAAGCTTGTAGCGATTGGAATTACTACCACATTATTTTTGTATGTGTTCATTAATATCAGCATGGTGATGGGCTTACTTCCTGTAGTAGGAGTACCATTACCGTTTATGTCTTATGGAGGGACAGCCATGATCACCTTAATGCTAAGCATGGGAGTACTTGCAAATATTTCAATTCCCGGCACCAAAAAATATATTGAAAAATGAATATAGACGTTGTTGATCTCAAAGAATTTTATAGATCCGCTTTGGCAGAAAAAGTGAAAAGCATTATTAAACAAATGCTTACTTACTTGCGAAAAAATAATATAGGAAAAAGAACTTTATTTGTAGGATTTGGCGCTCCATATGGCAACATAAATAAAAATGAATTTTTACTCATGCATGCACATTTTGGTGCATTAGCTTGGCCAGATAATAATAGAGGACGTGTAACTCTCTCATATGAAAATGAGTGGGCTTTTTCGGATCACCTTTTTGATGAAATTATTATTGTTCATGGTTTAGAGTATGCGCAAAATGCTGATGGTCTTCTTCAAGAATGTTATAGATGTTTGTGTCCAGAAGGGCGTTTAGTTGTGATTGTTCCTAATCGACGAAGTTTTTGGATTCACAGCGGAAAAACACCTTTTAGTTTTGGGCATCCGTATACACTTTCACAGATTTCGTCAATTCTTAAAAAGCATGACTTTATTATCACGGACGCAACCAGAGGGCTTTATTCTTTTCCAACATCAACATGGTTTATGAACTTAGCATCTTGGGTATTTGAGCGTATCGCATCAACTACTCTACAAAAGTTTAGTGGTCTGGTAGGAGTTGTAGCAATAAAGAGGGTGTATGCTGGAATTCCGATTAAAAAATTGGAAAAGCAACGTCCTGTCATTTTAGCACAAAGCACTTCCTAATCAGTCAATTTCCCTACTAGGTCGCACAATGTGCATGAGGGCGGAAACTACATCATGTACACCTTTTTTAGCTACGCTAGAAATAACAAAAACTTTTTTTCCTGAGATCTCTTCTAACTCTTTTTTCTTACTATCAATTATTTCTTGATCAAGCGCGTCAATTTTATTTAAAGCCAAAATCTCAGGTTTATTTACTAAGTTTTCTAAATAAAGCTCTAATTCACGCCGGATGGTTTTATACGCCCCAGCAATATCTTCTTGCGTAGCATCAATTAAATGTAGCATCGCACCGCAACGTTCTATGTGCCCTAAGAAACGATGACCTAGACCATGCCCAAGATGAGCATTTTCAATGAGGCCGGGCAAATCCGCAAGAACAAATTCCTTCTCGTGCGCATAAACAACCCCCAATTGTGGGTGCAACGTTGTGAATGGGTAGTCAGCAATTTTAGGATGTGCACGAGAAACAGCAGACAAAAAGGTCGATTTCCCTGCATTAGGTAGCCCTATCAAACCTACATCCGCGATAAGCTTAAGACGTAACCATACCCATTTTTCTGCGCCTGGCCACCCTGCATCAGCACGTCTTGGCGTTTGATTTGTTGCCGTTTTATAATGATTATTACCAAACCCACCATCTCCACCTTTTAGAAGGCAGTAACGCATGTCAGGTTTATCAAGATCAATAATTAGTGTTTCTTTATCTTCTTCAAAAATTTGAGTACCAACAGGAACTTTTAAAACAATATCAGGCGAATCGGGGCCTGTACGATTTCTTCCTGATCCATTTTGCCCCTTAGCACTACGAAAATGTTGCTGGTACCTGTAATCAATAAGTGTATTAAGATTATCGGAAGTTTCAACAATAATGCTTCCTCCTTTACCACCGTTACCCCCATCAGGTCCTCCATATTCGATAAATTTCTCGCGACGAAAGCTGAGACAGCCATTACCTCCATCTCCGGATTTAATAAATATTTTTGCTTCATCAAGAAATTTCATATTTTAACCTGTAAAAAAAGCGCCTCGAGCAACTCGAAGCGCCACAAGATAGTATAAAAAGAACTATGCTACTGGAACAACCGATACAAAGGAACGATTTAATCGACCTTTAGAAAACTCGACCACTCCTTCTGCTGTAGCAAATATTGTATGATCTTTTCCCATACCTACATTTTGACCAGGATGAAACTTAGTGCCTCTTTGACGCACAATAATGTTTCCTGATATTACATGCTGTCCACCAAAACATTTCACACCTAGTCGTTTACTCTCTGAATCGCGACCATTTCGCGAACTACTACCAGCTTTTTTCGTTGCCATGGATCAATCTCCTAATTCTAAGTTAACCTGCAATAATTTTTGTAATCTTTACAATCGTTAAGTGTTGGCGATGGCCTTTCTTACGACGATAATTTTGACGACGCTTTTTCTTAAACACGATCACTTTGCGATCACGCATTTGCTTTAATACTTCTGCTTCAACCTTTGCACCTGCAACAAGAGGCGAGCCAATTGTTGGTTTCTTTTCATCGCCAACCATCAATACATGATCAAAAGCTACTTTCTCGCCTTCAGCAGATTCCAACTTTTCAATCTTAATAATGTTATTTTCTTCTACTCGGTATTGTTTTCCACCGGTTTTGATCACTGCAAACATAGAATCTCTCTAATAATTAATTATTCTACACAAATAAAATGTATAGCACCTAAAATATCTATCGCGATTTACCTATTTATGTCAAGATTTTTATATATCGATTTTAGAGTACGGTTCTATGGATCAAGGTTTAGCAATTTTAATGTTAAGAGAAGCGGTATTATTGATCATAAAATTAAGTTTGCCGATTTTGGTTGTTGCACTAGCTGTCGGCGTTATTATTTCCTTGCTGCAAGCACTTACACAAATTCAAGAACAGACTCTAACATTTGTTCCCAAAATGTTAGCTGTTTTTGGATTATTAGTTTTATTATTGCCTTTCATGCTTGGGTCTCTTCAAGATTTTGCTGAAGACCTTTTTAATTTAATAATGATTAAAGAGGCTGGCGTTGCCCTTTGAAGTATGGCTAACTGACCTCCATCATTTCTTTTTTGTCTTTGCGCGAGTATTTGGCCTCATAATGGGCATGCCTTTTTTGAGTCAAGTCGAAATATCAAGCAGATTCCGAGCCATTGCTTGCCTCGCCATAACCTTAGCCTTTAATCCACTCGTCCCTGATGAATACTTTTCAATATCACAAAATCTTTCTTGGGCATTTTGCCGATTTCTTGGGGAATTCTCTATTGGATTCTTTTTAGGACTCATTGCCCGATTTGCGCTTGCTGCTGTGGACTTTGCTGGACAAATAATTGGCTTTTCTGTTGGTATTTCATCGGCCACTGTTTTCAATCCAAGCCAAGCTAATCATGGTTCTGTGGTAAGTGTATTTTTAACATTAGCTGCTACAACTAGTTTTTTAGTGCTAGATGGCCATCACATGGTATTCAAAAATTTGCTGATTACTTACTCAAAACTACCCCCTGACTGGTTTTCATTTAAGTCGCCCCTGATACATGATTTTTTTAAAGGAATTGTAGAGCTAGCGGATATTTTAGTACGCACAGGGTTTCAGCTAAGCATTCCTTTTCTATTAGTTAATACCGTTTTGCAATTTGCCCTTGGAATATTAGGAAAACTTGTGCCCCAGATTCAGGTATTTTTCTTAGGCATGTCTTTGCAAGTTTTACTTGGGTGGTTTGTCTTGTTGATTAGTTTTGGCTCTATGCTGCTGTTTTATGAGAAAATTAATACTTCAGCTTATTCAGTAATGGGATTTGCCCATGGCTGAAGAAAATCAAGAGCAAGATAAAGAACAGAAAACGCTCGATCCAAGCGCCAAACGTTATGAAGATGCTTATAAAAAAGGGCAAGCTCCTATCTCTAGAGACCTTAATAATTTTATTTTTCTCGTTGCTTGTTTAGGCGTATGTGCTTGGGTATTACCATGGTGCCTAAGACGTGTCTTAGATTTCCTTTCCGGCTTTATTAGCATGTCTGGAGAACTGCAAATCGACACAATCAGCAAGTTAAGCTTTCTACTCAAAAACATATTTTTAAAATTAATAGAGACACTTTGGATACCTTTTTTATCCCTTATGCTTGCAGCAACTACCGTCGGATTAGGCCAAAGCTATAAGGCCATATCTTCAAAGCTTATTGAACCTAAAATGTCTCATATTTCCATAATGCAAGGCATAAAAAGAGTTTTTAGCCTGCAATCTTTAGTAGAAACGATAAAATCTACTATAAAGATAATTTTTCTTGGGCTTTTATTTTATTTCATTTTTGAAGATCACATAAACAAGCTTACAATCTGGCTTTGGGCTACGCCTCTTGAATACTTAACAACACTTAATCAGCTAATCATTAAATATTTAGCTGTCGTCTTGATTGCATATGCTTTTGTAAGTGGGTTTGATTTTTGGTATCAGCATTACACCTTTAAGCAAAATCTAAAAATGACCGTACAAGAACAAAAAGAAGAATTTAAAGAGCAAGAAGGTGACCCTAAGGTTCGGGCACGCATTCGCGAAATTCAACGAGATCGTTCGCGCACAAGAATGCTTGAAAAAGTACCTCAAGCAACAGTTATCGTTAACAACCCAACTCACTTTTCCGTGGCTCTTCAATGGGCAGAAGAAAGTATGGATGCTCCGCTTGTTGTTGCTAAAGGAGCAGATGTTTTGGCTTTTAAAATACGTGATATAGCCAAAGAACATAAAGTACCCATCGTGGAAAATGCTCCGGTAGCAAGATCTTTGTACGACAGCGTCAATTTAGATCAGCAAATCCCTCCGGAATACTATAAGGTTGTTGCTGAAATTATTCGCACTGCTATGCGTATTAGAAGTCATCAGTTTTAAGTGCTTCGTTACCAACCAAAAAGCTATCACAAGGTACGTCGCGAAAATACCACAGATAAAATAAAAATTTATCTATAATTTTAATTACACTGACTTTAAAAAGCCTATACGTTAGTATTTTTCTATAAGTACAGCGGAAAAACTGTAAGTTCTTTAACCGTGGAGTTTTTAAATTATGAAAGAATTATTGAAATTACTAGCTGTGGCACTTGTTGTTTCAACAACTTATGCTGAAGAAACTAAAGAAGCTGAGCATAAAGATGCAGCTGCACCAGAAGCTAAACATGAAGCACCAGCGGCAGCTGAGCACCATGTAGCTCATATAAATCGTGCTGAAGCAAATAAATTCACAAAAGCTTTAGCTGCAATGCAAACTCCTTGGAAAGGCCCAATGGCTACAATAGAAATGCCAGCTTGCTGCGCTCCAAAAGCAGCTCCTAAGCACAAAGCTGCTGCACCACATCACGCTCATGCTGCTGATGCACATGCAGCTGCACATAAAGCTGCCGCAAAAAAAGATGACAAAAAAGCAGATACAGCTGCGCATGAGGCAAAAGCTGAAGAATCTAAAGATTCTGCAAAGACAGCTGCTTAACACAAAATTGCTAATAAGGAGAAGGGGGCTTTGGCCTCCTTTTTTTATATGAATTTTCTGCAACAATATGTGCATGAATATCTGGGCTGGAATATTAAAGATCTCAAGATTAGCTCTCAAGAACTACAGCATGGATATCGAACAAGAACACGCACAGGTTATAAAGATAAACAGCAAATCCAAGCATACGTTTTTACGAGATTTCCAGACACTTATCAAGTATGCCTGCAGCTGATTGGAGAGCATATAAAAGAGCTTGAAATTAATTCTGTTTTGGACTGGGGCTGTGGAATAGGAACAGCATCACTTGCTTTAAGTAAATATTTTGAAAACATAGAATACTTTTTAATAGAGCAAGACAAACAAGCAAAAGATTATGCTGCTCAATTTATAAAACATTTTTACCCAAATAATGTTATTCAGCAAGATATTTTGCCCGAGAAAGTTGATTTAGGTGTGTTCAGTTATTCTCTTGGTGAATCGGATAATTGGAAAAAACATTTAGATGATGTTTGGAGCCGAACAAATCATTTGCTTATAGTTGAGCCTGGTACCACAGCACATTTTCAAAAGTTGTTAAAAATACGAGATTATTTGCTTTTAAAAAAGGATGCTTATCTTGTAGGCCCTTGTTATCACAGCCAATCTTGCCCATTAAAAGAAAAAGATTGGTGTCATTTTTCAGTCAATGTTCCTCGTTCAAAAGAGCATAAAATACTGAAAAATGCTCAGCGAGGATTTGAATTTGAAGCTTATGGTTATTTGTTTTTTTCAAAAACATCAAAAATGCATGATGAATTTGGACGACTAATAGCATCGCCCAGAATTCATGGAGGGCATATAAACTTAAAAATTTGCACCAGAAAGGGTGAGATTATTGAGCCAACCATTAGTAAGAGCCATCAAGACTACAAACAACTAAAGAAATCTGTTTGGGGAGACGGCATCAAGAATGAATTGCATTAGCAAATCCATTCCAAGCAGCCTCTTTAATGGCTTCACTATGAGTTGGATGCGCGCAACAGGTACGCGCTATATCTTCAACATTTGCTCGTAACTGCATAGCTTGAGCTACTTGAGCTATCATTGTGCCAGCGTGACTCCCAATAATGTGCGCCCCCAATACCAGTCCTGTTTCTTGATGGCTGAGGAGTTTAACAAAACCTTCTGTATCATGAGTAGCTTTTGCACGACTGTTCGCAGAAAATAAAAACTTACTAGCTTTGTAAGGAACCTGCGACTCTTGCAGTTGATGCTCAGAAAAGCCCACCGAAGCAACTTCTGGTTTTGTATAAATAACGGCCGGAATAACATTGTAATCAACATGCGACGACAATCCCATAATATGTTCCGCAACGGCGATACCTTCTTCTTCAGCCTTATCCGCGAGCATAGGCCCTTCCGTGACATCACCGATAGCATAAATATCATTAACCGATGTCTCACCCCATTCGTTGACTTTTATATATCCCTCCGGTGTTTTCTTAATGTTCATCTTTTCAAGATTAAGACCGTCTGTATATGGTACGCGCCCAATAGACACGAGAATTTTATCAGCCGATAAATTCTCCATCTTACCATCTTTTTCTAAAACCATTTCTGCTCTTGTTTTATTTTTATTAAATGCTTTGATTTTAATGCCCAGATGAAAAATAATTCCTTGCTTTTGAAGGGAAGCGTACAGTGCTTGACTTAAATCACTGTCCAAACCAGGCGCAATTCTATCAGCGGCTTCAACAATATGTACTTTTGATCCAAGCCTGGACCAAACAACACCTAACTCTAACCCTATATAACCCGCCCCAACAACGACTAACGTATTTGGCACATGATTAAGATCAAGAGCCCCTGCGGAAGAGAGTACTACTGTTTCATCTATAGAAAGGTTTGGGATTGTTCGAGGGGTAGATCCCGATGCAATAATTATTGCATCTGCATTTAGCAGTTCTTTGCCTGCCTTTACTTGATTTAATCCAGATATTTCTGCTTTTTCTTGAATGAAATGTATAGAATTCTTTTTGAATAAGAATTCAATCCCCTGACCTAACTCATTAAGAATTTGGGATTTTTGCTTTTGCAGCTGATAAATATCCATTGATAATCTCTCAACCGAGATGCCAAACTTTGAAAGGGAATGGTTAGCTTTGTAATATTCATAAGAGGCTTGAAGAAGGTTTTTTGAGGGAATACATCCTACATTTAAACATGTACCTCCATGACGTTTATTAACATCTATGACTGTAACATCAGCTCCAAGTTGAGCTGCTCGAATGGCACATACGTATCCACCAGGACCAGCACCAATAACGATAATTTTTTTTGTCATAACAACCTCTAAGAATGAGTTTGCTTAAAAACCTCATACAGCGCAATAGCTGCAGCGTTTGAAACATTGAGTGTTTGAAAATTCTTAGACGTAGGCAATTGAAGCGTTTCGTCACAATTTTTCATTGTTAAAGATCGCATCCCATCACCTTCATTGCCAAAAATCAAAGCAGTTTTTTTAGCAAAAGAAAATTTTTGAAGCGTTGCTTTTGAATGCTCAGAAAAACCATAAATCCAAAAACCATATTCTTTTAATTCTGCTAGAGATGCTGCAAGATTTTTTACTTCAATGCGCGGAACAAACTCTAACGCTCCAGATGCAGATTTTGCTAAAGCACCTGATTCAGGAGCGCCGTTACGTTCTGTGGTAACAATAGCTGTGATTCCAAAAACTGCGCAGGATCTCCAGATAGCACCCACGTTATGTGGATCTGTAATTTGATCAAGTATTGCGACATTCATGGGAACATCCGCACTTAAAAATGAAATATCTTCCGTAAGCAATTCATGCGCACATATAGTAATTCCTTGATGAACTGATTCTTTCCCAACTTTTTGTTCAATAATTTTTGTATCAACTTTTTCTAAAGGAATTTTTCTATTTAGCTGTAATTTAGCTGGATCTTGGCGTTTGTCTAAAAGTATTTTCTCAATTTTCCTGATAGGATTATTAAGAGCAGCCTGACATGCATGCCAACCATACATCCAATACGTCATGCAACTTCTCCCAAGAGAGCTCGAATTGGGGCAAAACTTCTTCTATGATGAGGGGTGACTCCATGCTTTTTCAGAGCCTTTTGGTGCAATGCTGTTCCGTACCCTGCATTTCTTGACCAATAATATTCTGGATAATCTTTTTCAAGGTCATGCATTATTTGGTCGCGAGTTACTTTTGCAATGATAGAGGCAGCAGAAATGCTTAAAGAAAGGCTGTCTCCTTTTATAATCATGGTAAAGGGAATATCTATCGATGGTTTACGATTACCATCTATTAGCACATGATCGGGACGCATTGATAGTGATTCTAGAGACCTTTTCATCGCTAAGCACGTTGCATTTGCAATATTCAATGTATCAATTTCTTCCACGGCGGAAATACCAATCCCATAGACAAGAGTGGATGAATTTATTAATAATTCAAAGCATTCTTGGCGTTTTTTTAAACTTAACTTCTTTGAGTCATTTAAAGCATTCCAAGTTTCTTGATTGTATTCAAAAAACATAACAGCTGCAGCCACCACAGGGCCTGCCCAGGGTCCGCAGCCTGCCTCATCAAGGCCTGCTACTTTTTTTGACGAATAAGTTTCCTCAAAAGAAAAATCAGGCATCATCACTCGGATGCTTAATACTTTTTTCTTCTTCTTTCCATTCTTTCGCCGACCTTTTCCATACAAATTTCAGAAAATGACTTCCGGGCAAAGTAAGCCAGGCCACAACATCTTTTATAGATATTTTTGAGTCATCGGTAATATTCTTCAAATGCCGCGCAAGGGTCATCCAAATAGGGCTAAACAACAAGGAAAGCGCTGTTAAAGATAAAATTAGCTTTTCTCCGAATTCATCAATGATTTTTGCTTCGTGACCAATAGAGGCCATCAAAAATGCAAACTCACCGATTTGGGCAAGAACAACGCCGACTAGAAATGCTTCTGACCAAGGTATTTGTAAAAAGCGCAAAATAAGAATATTAATGGCTGTTTTACCCACTGTTATTAATAGCAACAGCAAAATAAACGTCCCTAAATGCAGGTAAATAAACCCAACATCCATTAATATTCCGATGGATAAGAAAAACACCATTATCAGTGTGCTCTGAATAGGTTTAACGGTGTCTAATACAGCGCTTCTTTCATGAGTGTTTCCGATTGTTAAACCAGCTAAAAAGGCACCATACGCAGCAGAAAGCCCTATTACTCCTGAAAGTGCAGCGGCTGCAAAACAAAAAACTAAACTCACTAAAGGCAATAAATCCTTCTGACGAATAACATCTGCCAAAAATCCAATGCGCACACGTTGCTTTTGACTAAGATAATAAATGAGCCCTGCAATAATACCCACCGCAAGCAATAGTTTTGAAAAAAGTCCTAGAATTGACAGATCGGCGTGATAATTACGCAAAATTAGAATCATCGGAACGATGGCAAAATCTTGTGCAATAAGAATACCTATACTTATTTGCCCAATTTCGGAATTGGTCTCCCCAATCGTATCTAGCATTTTAACAGCAACAGCTGTTGAAGAAATCGCTGTAATGAATCCTAATAATACGGGGAGCCCGCTGCCCCATCCTAAAAAATATGAGATAGCCCAGGTAACGCCAGTGCATATAACAATTTGAAAAAGAGTTGCAAGCGACGTCACGAGCCAAACTTTTTTGAATGTGCGCAAATTCAGCTCAATGCCTATTACAAATAGTAAAAGTAGCACACCCATTTCAGCAAGAATACTTACTTGATCACGCGATTCAACATAAGCAAGCCCAGAGGGACCAAGAATAAGACCAGCGATTATATATCCCAAAATAGGAGGTTGCTTTAGTCTCGTCATGCCGAGACCAAATATCAGCGCTATTAGTATCACTAACGCTATATTAGTTATGCCGAATTCGCCATGCATTAATACATTTCTCCCATTCCATATAGATTAGCCAAAAATCCTATAAAAAACAAGAAAAAGTCAGCAAATTTTAAAATAAAGGATTAAAATGAAATCTCAATGCTCAATGCAGTTAAAAAAATAATTTTAAGAAGTTAATTATACTGTTTGCAGAAATAATATTTTTCCTTCTAATAACTTTTCACTTCTTGAGTAAAATACCAAGGTTTAGTATTCTTCAGCAGATATTTAGCACTCAAGGCCAGTATGTCTATTCCAACAACGAAAATTCCTGATCTAACAGTACAAATCATTGAATCAGGCGAAAAAAAAGAAATTAGCACTACTGAATTATTCAAGGGTAAGACAATCCTATTTGGTCTCCCGGGAGCTTTTACCCCTACCTGCTCACAGATTCAGCTGCCAAGTTTTGTGACTCATGAAAAGAACTTGAGAGAAAAGGGTTATGAAAAGATTATTTGTATGGCGGTTAATGATGCTTTCGTAATGCAAGCTTGGAAAGAACAAATAGCACCAAATGCAGATATCATTATGTTAGCGGACGGCAGCGCTGCTTTAACCAAAGCTTTGAACCTGGGGTTAGATCTTACAGAAAAACACATGGGTTTCCGCTGCACACGATTCCTTCTCGTGCTGGAAAACAGCGAAATTTTAAAAGCTAACATTGAAAAAAATCCAGGAACTTGCGAAATTAGTGGCGCGAACTCTTTATTGTAGTACATAGCAAGTCTTGTATAGCTGCATTAACTTTGCTATGTTTTCCACCTGCGGTCGTGGTGGAATTGGTAGACACGCAGCGTTGAGGTCGCTGTGGAGCAATCCGTGGAAGTTCGAGTCTTCTCGACCGCACCATATTAAATTTCAGATTCTTCCATCGTTTCATCAAAATCATCAATGTCTTCTGATTCTGCTGAATTTTGAGTATGCCGATCTTCGCGATCGTTATTTTGGTAATCCAGAATTGATACAGGCCCATGTGGCATTAACGTTGAAATCGCATGCTTGTAAATTAGTTGAGCATGGCCCTCACGCCTAAGTAAAATTGTATTACTATCAAACCATGTAATAGTGCCTTGTAGTTTTACTCCATTTACTAAAAAAACGGTGAGAGGTGTTTTATTTTTCCTAATATGATTTAAAAAAGCATCTTGAACATTAACAGATTTTTCATGAGACATTTTTGTCTCTCCTTATCTTTTATCATTGTATTTTAATCTCTAGAAAAAACTTCTGGCAATGGCTAGTTGATTTTTCTTTATAAAAAACTAAAGATTTAAAGCTTTTTTCTGAAGCTCAAATAATTGTCCTGCACCTTTTTGCGCAAGAGCCAACATATCTAAAAATTGCTGTTGATCAAATGGGGCTTTTTCTGCACAAGCTTGCACTTCAATAATTTTGCCGCTTGCTGTTAAAACAAAATTCGCATCAACCTCTGATGAAGAATCTTCCACATAGTTTAAATCAAGCAATGCTTCTTGTTGGTATATCCCACAAGAAATTGCCGCAACCTGATCAATCAATGGAATAGCATTAAGCTGTTTTCTATTAACTAATCTCTGTAGTGCTTGGTATAAGGCAACATAAGCGCCGGTGATGCTGGCTGTACGTGTTCCACCATCTGCTTGTAAAACATCGCAATCAATCTTTATTTGGCGCTCACCTAGTGCTTTAAGATCAACTATCGCACGAAGACTACGACCAATAAGTCGCTGAATTTCCTGCGTACGACCTGATTGCTTACCCTTTGAGGCCTCTCTGTCCATTCGATCTTGAGTAGAACATGGAAGCATGCCGTATTCGGCAGTAATCCAGCCACTTTTTGTGTTTTTTAAGAATGGTGGAACTTTTTCTTCGATGGTAGCAGTGCATAACACATGAGTATCACCAAATTTTACAAAACATGATCCATGGGCAAACTTTGCAAAACCTGGACCTAAAAAGATAGGACGAAGATCATCCGTGTTACGCTTATCAATACGTGTCATTTTGTGCTTTATTTTTTTATAGTAGATTACCGCTAAAATACAAAATTTAGAATAAAAAAATGCTCTTCTTTTCAGAAGAGCATTTGATTCCTCATGAGAACTGCTGTTTACTGGGCAGCTATTTCTTGCTGATGTTCACCAGGAATTTCGGCAACAGACGCCGGGTCTTTCTGATCCATGCCCTCTTTTGACGCAACAGCATCTCCATTTTTAGATACTTCTGCTTCAAAATTGACTTCTGGCCCAGCAGGAGTACCTACCACAATAGCTGGCTCTTGTTTTTCTTCTTTAGCAGCAATATCAGCGTTTTCACCTTTTGCCGGATCAACAACGATTACTACTGAATCCATTTTTTTATTATTAAAAGCAGCTCCTTCATTTATAGTTCTTTGGAGATCAACTGCTTCTTCTGGGGTAAAAAACAACACTGCAAATGGGTTTTGTGTGTGTGCTGAACCGCTAATAGCTACAGCAGATCCTTCCTCGTGATGTTGAACTTCTTCAGCTAGATGCTCAAGCTCTATTTTCTCTTCAAGCTTTTTAGCATCCTCTGCTTCTTCACGAGCTTTAGCTCTAGCTAAAGTTTTTTCTGCACCAGCTGCCTTTAATGCTCCGATCTCTTCAGCTGTCAATTTCTTTTTTCCTGCTTTTTTCTTTTTCGCAGGAGCAGCAGCTAAAGATTCTTCTGTTAATAAAGGAGCTGCTGTCATATTTTCTTCAACTTGCTCAGCATTTATTTTTTGCTCAAGCTTTTTAGCATCCTCTGCTTCTTCACGAGCTTTAGCTCTAGCTAAAGTTTTTTCCGCACCAGCTGCCTTTAATGCTTCAATCTCTTCAGCTGTCAATTTCTTCTTTCCTGCTTTTTTCTTTTTAGCAGGAGCGGCAACTAAAGATTCTTCTGATACCACGTCGTTATTCAACAACGCTTCTTGTTGCGCTTCTTCAAGTTTCTTTTCTTTCAGTTCCTCCATTGCTTCTGCCACTTTTTCTTGCGCAGTAAGAGAGGGAGGGGCTACTTCTAAAGCAACAGGATTATCAACTACAGAAGGGATAACGGCAGGATTATGAGATTCCTCAAGCTGATGATTTGCAATTAAAGGCATTTCACTCATCATCTGTTGATTTACAAGTTCTGCTTGTGTACCTGGCATTCCCATAGACTGAACTTGTTCTTCGTTCATCATCTGCACTTGAGGATTATCCATAGGTTGAGCAGATTCTGTATGCATCATTTGCTGCCCATCAAAAGCAGAGGCTGGCATTTCACTCATCATAGAATGCCCTTCAGGGATTACCATAGGCTGAACTTGCTCTTCCTGCTTTAGATGATTTTCTTGTGCCACTTCAGAAGGAACACCTACTTCACCTTGAGAAAATTGAAAATCCTGAGTTACAGGAACTTCCATATGCTCTCCAGCAAAAGATGCTTGAGACAAACCTAATGTAACACTAAGCAATAAAAAAGACTTTGATACGTTCATAATAATACCTACTTGGAACAATATATTAATATTCATTTTTAAATCAAAAACATTAAATAATAGTTAAAAATACAAAAAATCGGACAACCGCAACTAATAAAATTTAAATAAAGAATGTCTATATATTTTATAATTATTAACAAAGTATAAATTTTTATTGATTAATATATAATTACTTTATTTTGTGATTTTATTAAATGCCGATATCGAAACATCCATCCTTTCTAACGCAATCAGAGGAAGAGCGCCTTATAGAAAATTGGCAAGAGCTTTATAAACTAGAAGATGAAAAAAAACTTTTATGTGCTTTCAAGCCCTGGGTATTAAGTGTTGTAAAGAAATATCGATATTATGGTATTTTACACGAAGATCTAGCCCAAGAAGCGTGGTTAGGATTATGCGTTGCTTTGCATAAATATGATTCCACTCGAGGTGTCCGCTTTTCAAGCTATGCTAGATGGTGGGTAAACGCTTATTGCCAAGATTATGTTATGCGCAATTGGTCAATTGTAAGAGTAGGCACAACAACGATGCATAAAAAATTATTCTTTCAGTTACGTTATTTAAAAAGAAACTTGGAAAAGGTTGATACACAATATTTTGAGCCAACTGTTGCAAAGAAAATTGCAAAAGATCTAAACATTGCCGTACAAGAAGTGCAAAATATGTATGACAAGCTAACTCAAAAAGATAAGTATCTAGACCAAAAAATAAATCCTGATTATGAAATGACTTTTGTTGATGTATTACCCGACGAAAGCGAGTCGATTGATTCTCTGCTTATTCAAGAAGAAGAGCAAAATTATTATAAGCAAATGTCCAAACGCTTTGCAGAATTCTTAAATAAACGGGAATTAGAGATTTTACTAAAAAGATATATTGAAGAACCTTCTCAAACCTTAGAAGAAATCAGCCATTCTTATGGCATTACAAAAGAAAGAGTTAGGCAAATAGAAAAACATGCGATTAGAAAGCTTCAAAAATCTTTCAAGCTTATGGATATAAAATTTCATTCTGCAAGCCATTAATTGGAGGCGGTACCTCTTTCATATTGAGTCTTGTTATTACTAGAAAAACTTAAGAATTAGATGTGAAAAAATAAACATGCGACGTGACTACGAAGATCATCTCCTCCCATCTGATTCATGTAAAGACTATCAAACGTCGCCATGGTTGGGGATATCATTGATGAAATCGCTAAAAAGCGAAAAGAAGCTGGTTTGTCGCATCAAAAATTAGCCGAGCTTGCACAGGTAGATAGATCTACCATCAGCTTAATTGAAGCTAAAAAACGTAATCCGAGTTTCTTGATTATTCTAAAACTGTGCAAAGCTTTAGATATTTCTCTAGCGAAGATTCTAAAGAAATATGAACAGTGAAACGAATTTTGCTTCCAAAAATTCTAATGCGCTTAAGACTTAGTAAATAAGTAGCGCACTAAACTAATGATCAACGATATCACAAATATGCCCGATAAAATCTTAGCAATTTCCGAAAAAGTACCTGCAAGATTACCAAACCCTAACACTCCAGAAGCCACCGCTAAAATAAAAAATATGACTATATAATTTACCATGTCGACTCTCCCTGTTGATGTTGAAACCGCCTTAATTTAAGCGGTATTGTCTGTGCATTCAAGTTTTATCTTTAACGTAAAATCTATCCAGAGTATGTGCTATGAAATTCAAAAACATCAGCATATCAAAACTAACGTATACGTATTTTTTATAAAAAAATCCATACGTGAAATTAAAGAATTTTTTATCCTTGAATGTTCGAAAATACTGAATTACTGAGGTCGTATATTCTCCTAATTTGTAGGAACATCTATGAACCAATCTTTGATGCGGACGTTTTCACGCATAAGCCTTTTCTTTTTTATTCTCTTTGGTCTGCATTCTGCAGCACTAGAAGATGGAAAATCTGATAGTGCTAACACCCAAGTAACCTTCATAAAATATCATGTACCAAACAGTTTGAAATTTCGTGTAGACGCAGAGCTTCCGGTCATCATTGCGAATGGAAATTATATTGAGCGTATCGCTCGATATATCCAAAATCCAGATAATCCAGCTGATAAAGGTAATCCAAATCTTATTGTACTTGAAAAAATAGGTTCAGCTAATCGCTGGAGCCTTTTATGTTTGTGTGTTGATAGGGGCCATGAAGAGCTTGTTTTCTTGTTACGTCAACAAGGAGCTTATGAAGACTATAAGGATAGTAGTTATGGCATTACCTCTCTTCATCGAGCAGCTTTTCGTGGGCATTCCATTATTACGCAGCTTCTCCTAAAGCCGATGGGCCATGCAGGAGATAGAAAAAGAGCAAATGCCCTACTTATGGATGACTTAGGTCTTACTCCAGGAGATTACCTGCGCATCGCATTAGATCGAGACATACACGGATGCCATGAAATAGAGGGATTGCTTGAAAACGCAGAGAAATACGAACTCAGAAAACGCATGAATCAATCCGTTCAATTAAGAAACTTTATTAGCGCTTTTAGAAAATGGAGTAAGGATAACCTTACCGCTGAGCAAGTTTTAAGTATTGGTACTGTTGCAAGGAGTAGTAATTTCTTAAGTTTTTCAAATTTGTTTTCGGTACTTAGTAATGTTACTCCTTCCGGGGTTACAACTTTAGCGGGAGTTGCGGCATCAGCGATAGAAGCCTACTTGGCAGACCAAGAAACGCAAAACTTTTTAGATCATGCCTCAGGTTTGACAGAAGATGTTGATGACATGAATAGAGAATTCATAAAGCTTGCCTATTATTTAGCGGATATTTACGAGGGGTCAATTCAAGCATTGAAGCCTGCAGGGGCAGAGCGTCTTGGGAAACATGCTGCTAAGTATGTAGCTGAATACATTAAGAGAATAGACTCTTCTCATCCTAAAAGCATAAGTTTTGTTAAGCAAGTTGAGGAGTATTTCTCGACCATTGAAGATCCTGGCTATGGCTACCGAAAGGAATTGGATAAAGACGGTGAAAAGTGGCATGTGCATGCTGTCTTAAATCGCGGTGTGGGTCCTACAAAAGCACCCTCTAAATCAACTAAACATGCTGGTTTAGCTTCCTTAATACATGAAGATCTAATGGAACAGGCGAATCTTTTGATACTCAGGAAGTTGCTCGAATTGAATTGCTTCTTGGTCAAAAAGACCAAGCACTTATTCATATCTTTGAAGAAACGCTAAGCAGAGCAGAAAGAAAATCTGAACATCCTGGAAAAACAAGTCTTATTCAAGGAGAGGTTGGCGATACTGCAGAGATAGAAGTGCAAAAAGATTTTCAGCAATCCTTTGCAAATTCTCAATTCTCTCCTGTTGCTGTTGCCGGAGGAGAGGTAATCATTCGGCAGGGAAATATAGGCGGTAAAGCAAAAATAAAAGTTGGTGGCAACTTTAAGCAAGAATATAAGTAAATCTTATCATCAGGAGGCTTTTCATGAACCTTTTATGCAAAAATTATTTAAATAGGTTGCATTGCTTTGGCCTATTATCGTTGTTTTTATTAGCCTGTTCTTTAGCAGCTGCAACAAAAGTTGATGAACTTGGAATTCCTCATAAAGTACCCTTAACTCAAGGACAACTAGATGGATCTCTTGATGTAAAAGGTAATTTCCATCAGGAATTCCATAATGGCCCTGCTTATCATCACCATCACTACTATTATGCAAAAGAGTCTCTTGATGGAGAAAGTTTAGAAACTGCTTCAGTAACTGTTTCAGAAATATCAGAAATAGACGTAAGGCTTCCAAAACAAGAATCATCCGAAGAAAGGCAAAAACGCCTAAAGGATTCTATTAGGAAACAAAAAAAATCACCAACTGTTCATACAGGAGAGTCTTCCTATATTGATTCAAGGTCCACATCTTCAGGCGTGACAATTGCTTTTAGTATCAAAAAAGCATCCGGTGGCAAAGAAGATGAAGAAAAGTAAGAAGAAAGCTTTATGACAAATCACCCAGGAGAAAAAGGATGAAAAAAATTTTAAAAAAAGTATTGGTATTAAGTGTTGTGAGTATTTTTGCCTCAGTAGATTGTTTTGCTTTTGGTGGCGGAGGCGGTCACGGCGGTGGCGGTCATGGAGGAGGACATGGTGGCGGTCACGGCGGTGGGCACGGCGGTTGGGGAGGCCACGGTCATGGTGGCCATGGTCACGGACATGGACACGGAGGACATGGTCATGGTCACGGAAAAGGACACCATGGAAAAGGGCATGCTGCTGATATAGGCCGCGGTGGCGGAGGAGGTGTCGTTGGATCACGTAAGGATACATCAAAAATTGAAAGGGCAGTCCAAGATAAATACACGCAACGTGTTAATTCATCCAAAGCTCGGCATGATGCAGAATTGATTCAATGGAAAGATGAATATGCAGAAAATCAAGGCTTAATTGGCGAAATGACGCAACAAATCATTGCCGTAGCAAAAGAGGATAAAAAACCAAGAAGTGAAGTGTGGGCAAACTATTTCAGCTCAAGTATTGAAACCGGTAAGCTTGTCTTTTTTAGATCTCCTGATACTTCTACTCAAAAAGGATTATTCATTACACTTGTTTCAAAAGAACAATTTCAGGTATTAGGGGATTGGACGCAGCATGCTGCATTAATTGTGCAGTATGCGAACGAAACAAATGGTCAGGCTCTTTTTGTGCATTTAGCAAGAAAAAAAGATGAAGATCTGACCTGGTTTGGGTATAACCATGTACAAGAGATTGAGGGGTTGCAAATGGTTCTAGGAAATCTTGTTTTACCTCAAAAAGATAAAGACACTGTTCCTTATAGTCCTTTTATGACGTGGTGTGTTGAACCAACGCAATCTGGGTGGCAGCGTGCGTATGACACATATCAAGAGTTATTAGGTAATCGAGGACGCAAGGACTGCTCTTATTCTACGACGGGAGCTTCTTATGGCCCGCGAACTGGTTTATCTGCTTGGTGGTATGGAGAAAGGAATGATTGGGAAGGAAATCATAACTGTGTAACCTATGCCTCTATGCTGCTGGAAAAATTTGGCGTTATCAGTGAAGCTGATTTAATGGGTGATGAGTTAGCAGTATCATCATTTAAAACACAGCTCGCTCGAAAACTTATTATGAGCGATTCTAACAGTGGTACTCTATTGAGCCGAGGAGATGATGATTTTCAGAGTGCTGGGGCAAAAGTACATCCCTGGATAACGATGAATGTTGGCCGTGTAATCAAAGAATTGACGGAAGAAGAGTAACGAACATGGAGGAAGAAGCCTGCATTCCCCAGGTATTATTTATCAATAATTTGAGAACGCTTTCTTATGTTATTTTTATTAAGAATATTCTTTTGCTTGTTGCTTATCGGTATTGCCGGGCATGCTGAAGAATCTTTTACACCAAAAATTTTATATTCAAACCAATCTTCTTTTGGATTAATTGAAGTTGTTACAACCCGCTTACCTGGCGTTTTAAACGTTTGCGAAAATAAAGAATATAATTCTGCACATTCTACTTTTATTAAGGGGGATTGTACCTACTTAGGTAATGAATATCAGCCTCTTGTCACAGCTGGATTTTGTTTTGTAGAAGATATAAAAAATGCTTTATTACTAGGATTAGGTGCTGGAGAACACTTAAGCTATTTGAAGTATTATTTTTCAGAAGCAAATATCGATGTCATTGAGATTAATCCAGCAATGATTGATATTGTTGAAAAATTTCGAGAAATAGATACACGAAGAATAAATTTTGTTATCAAAGATGCATTCGAGTATGTACCTCTAACAAAACAGTCTTACGATTTAATTTTTTGCGATGTATATTTTGGCCAGCCATCAACAATTCAAGAATACAAAGGATTTTTTGTAAATGTGAAAACTTGCTTGAATGAAAATGGTGTCTTTATTTGGAATGCTTATATTCCTTTTATTCCAAAAGAGGTCGTTGAAGATATGTTTAGGCAGTTTGATCATGTGATGGCAGCGTCAGCAAGAATAGATCCAAATGTTGTTTTTATTTGTTATCAAGGAGATAAAAGAACAGAGCAAGAATTAAGAGAGGCTGCTAATAAAATGCAGCTTGGACATAACTTTCGTTATGCATTACCTGATTTAATGAATGAGTTTAAGTGTATTTCATCAACAGAGAAGCAAGAGTGGATTTCTAAATTTTCTTCAGACCAATCTTGAGATTGTTCAATTAGATAGTCACTCCTTTGTGCTGTAGCTCAGCTGACATCAAGGTTTATTTTTTGCAAGTGATATCTGTTAATGGCATGGTGGGGATATTTTATCCAAAAAGCAATTTGGTGCCCCCAATTGTGCCCCCCGGATGTTAATGATTTTTATTGAATTTTCTGGAACAATCTCCACCATTAAACTTAAGTATTTCCAAGAATTTTTGAACTTTATTGAATCTTGTAGGACTTAAAATTGGAGGCCGGGACCGGAATCGAACCGACATTTAAGGATTTGCAATCCTCTGCATAACCATTCTGCCACCCGGCCAATTGCCTCTATAAAAGCACTGCCTACACGCTTATAATGAGTACACGAAATCACAGTTATAGGTCAAGGGATGCGAGTTCATCGTACCGACCCGATTAAAAATGCGCGACAGAAAATGGTTTTCACCCAATTAAAAGCAAATGGCGTTACGGATAAAATGCTATTAAATGCTTTTGAAAAAACTCCTAGAGAATATTTTATCCCTATAACCTCTTTATCCTTAGCGTACAGCGATAGCCCCATTTACTGTGACATAACCGGACGCTACCTATTTCCTCCTCACATTCTTGGTATTTTTCTGCAGCATCTTTCTTTAAAAAGGAATGATAAGGTTTTAGTTGTGGGAGGAAATTATGGCTACACTGCCACCATATTATTCGAAATAGGTTGCATCGCTTACATTGTTGAGCCACATCCTATTTTAATTGCAAAGTGCAGAGAAAAGCTAAAAAAGCAAAATATCGCTATTGAAAGTGGCCCTTTAATGGCGGGAATGAAAGAAAACAGTCCATACAAAGCCATCATTATTGAATTAGGATTAATTTCGGTCCCAGACAGTGTTGTAAAGCAATTAGAAGAAGGCGGGAAAATAGCCGCATGTATCGTAGATAATGACCAAGGGTCGACAAAAGCTTGTGTTTTTGAAAAAACTGGCGGTATGCTACATAAAATTTTTTCAATAGAAACAAATATGCCAATGTGCCCAGAATTTAGTGAAACCCAAGCTTTTATTTTTTAGTTATGCAATCTATTTCTGTTCATGAATTACACCAGCAGTTTGATCACTACCTGCTGATTGACGTTAGAGAATCCTGGGAATGGGAGATCGCCAACATTAATGGGGCGATGCATATTCCATTAAGGGATTTATCAACCAATATAAGCCAACTTGATTGCGATCGATCTATTGCGGTACTATGCCATCATGGATTTAGGAGTGCCAAAGCCTCAGAGCTACTCTTGCAACATGGATTGGCTGCGGTTTACAATGTCACAGGGGGAATAGATGCATGGAGTAAGGAAATTGATCCTTCAGTGCCTCTATATTAGTTAAAAAAGCATGAAATTTTATAATCTTCTTTTAATTACATTAATTAGCACATCCGGGCACGCCGTAAATATAAGGGATGCCCTCGCTTCGGCTTATAAAAACAACCAAGAATTGCTGGCGACACGTGAATCAATGCTTGCTACACACGAGAAAATCGTGCAGGCAAAAGGCGGATTTCGGCCTGAAATTAAGGCAGGAGCAACGGCATCGGTTGCTAATAGCAAAACAAGCAGAGGCGCTAGCTCACCTACTGTGAGCAGTAAGGACAAAAATCGAAAAGGTAATATAGTTCTTACGCAAAATATTTTTAGAGGTTTCGCCGATGCTGCCTCTGTTTCTAAAACTGAACACGATATCATGGGACAATGGGCCCAATTAAAAAGCACAGAGCAAGAGATTTTTCTAAAGGTTATCAAGGCTTATTTAGACTTGTATGCAAAATATGCAAGCGTTGAAGTATATAAAGCAAATTTTGCTTTTATGCAGAAAAATTATGAAGCAGCAAAAGCAAAACGTGAAATAGGGGAAGAAACAATTACCCAAGAATCGCTAGCTGAAGCAAAATATGTGGAAGCTCAATCAAAATTACAGCTTGGACTTGCTGATTTAGAAGGTGCTAAGGCTTCTTTTGAGCAACTAACAGGTCTTGCAGCTCCTGAACGCGTTGAGCAACCAAAGGAACTATTGGAAGCACCGCAATCAATGGATTTACTCCAAGAAGTAGCTCTCAGAGAAAATCCAAAAATAAAGCAAGCTCAAGAAGATATTTCTTCTGCGAAACAAAATAAGAAAGTTGTTACTGGAAAATTATTACCTTCTCTTGATTTTCAAGCTGCAAGTTCTCAAAGCTTTAATAAAAATAGTGCGGGGACAAACAACGTTGACTCCATTACAAACCCTACCAGAAATCAACGAAGCGATGAAGTTAGCCTTAATCTGACCGTCCCTCTATACGATGCTGGAGTAACTCGTTCTCAGTACAGAGAAACAAAAAAAACTATCGTTGCAAAACGCATTGCCTTTGAAAAAGTGCGACAAGAAATTATTCAAAGCTGCAAACAAATGTATATGGCTTTTGTTGCAATAAAAAGCAACATGCAAAATTCCTCCAAGCAAGTGAAAGCCCAAGAAATAGCTGTAAATGGTGTCACCCAAGAAATGCAGGTAGGCACAAAAATCTTAGTGGATGTGTTAAACGCTCAAACTCAACTTTTGCAAGCAAAGCTCGACCAAATTAATACTATTCAACAGTATTATTTTTATCTGTATCAGATTCTTTCTTTACAAGGAAAGCTCACTGCTGAAGGATTAGGATTGCCCGTTGAGGTTTTCCGCCCTGAAGAAAACTATACAGACATTAAAAATAGCATTTAAGTAAAACGTACCATTTCATTTATACGCTTGGCACGACAATTGCATAACCCGCAATTAAGGAAAGGGTTATCATGCGTTTTTTTGGTCTCATATTATTTTTGCTCTGCAACTTAAGCCTCAATGCCGAAAACTTAAAAATTAAGGCAGAAAAAGCTATATCTAAATCTAATTTAAAGGTTCGCATTAAAGATATTGCTAATTTCTCAGGCATTCGTAATAACCAATTGGTTGGTTATGGTTTAGTAGTAGGCCTCAACGGCACCGGCGATACGCTTTCAAACTCACCTTATACCAAAGAAAGCCTAACCTCCATGCTTGAACGCTTGGGCGTTAATATTCGCGACAACAGCCTGCCCTCTGGAAAAAATGTTGCTGCAGTAATGGTAACGTCTAATCTCCCTCCATTTGCCCATACTGGAACGACAATTGATGTTGTTGTTTCAGCACTTGGTGATGCAAAAGATTTAAATGGAGGGACACTGCTTGTAACACCTCTAATTGCAGCTGATGGTGAAGTCTACGCTGTTGCGGAGGGAGAAGTGTTACCTTCTGGAGTATCTGTTATTGGCACAGCGGCTTCTCAAATAACAGGACTACCAACTACGGCGAAAATTCCTAATGGCGCAATCGTAGAAAAAGAAATTGTATTCCAGCTTACTGATTTAAAATCTCAAACATTAAACTTAAGAAGTCCAGATCTTACAACTGCAAAACGTGTTGCAGAGGCAATAAATACACACTTTGAGCGCCCCGTCGCTTCCGCAAAGGATTCGGCCGGTATTCATGTTGAGCTACCTAAAGGATCTTCAGAAAAAATTATCGAAGCAATGACACAAATAGAGCAACTTGAAATTGAACCTGATCAAGTAGCTAGGGTTATTATTGATCCCGCTGGAGTTATTGTGCTTGGTAGCAAGGTCCGTATAAGCCCTGTTGCTTTAACGCATGGTTCCATATCTGTGCGCATTACTGAGTCAGCAGCTGTTTCTCAGCCTAATCCATTCACCCAAGTAGTGAATTCTGGTATGCCAAGCCTTACGCCAGCAGTTAGTACTCAACAACCCAGTCCACCTGCATTAACACCAACAGTTGCACAAGCACCCATGCAATCTGTAGCAAATAATGGCGTTCCTATCACAGCAACAATTCCTGCAGGCACAAATCCCACAGAGGTACGAGACGCTTTGTATTCCCTTCCAGCAAATGCCACAACAGCAACTATTGCCGCAGCAATAAGTAGTATTAATGCAGCAGGCGGAGGTGGAGGAAATCCTGCCGCTGTAACCGTTATACCTACTAGCGTTCCACCTGCACAAATTGCCGCAGCACTTGTTGCTTTTCCAGCAACAGCAACACCTCAGCAGATGGCCTTAGCAATAAATGCGATACCTTCTCCTGCTGCTCAAACCACAACGGCTCCATCTACCCAGCCATCGCAGCAGACTGCGCCATCACCTTTAACAACTGCAGTGCTCAATTCATCGCCTCAAACAGCAATTATTCCAGAGACGCAAGTTAAGCTTGATGAGCAAAAAAATAAGTTTGTGGTTTTAGATACTGGTGTAGATCTCGAAGAGCTAGTAAAAGCCTTAAGTCTTCTTGGAACGACCCCACGAGAGACGGCACAGATTTTGCAAGGTGTCAAAGCAGCCGGTGCATTACATGCCGACATTAGAGTGAGTTAAATTATGTCCGTTGATGTTTCTGTTATAAATTCTCAAGCATCCATCCACAGGATGAATGGTCTTGTTCATGCTCCTGACGACGTTGAAAAAGTTGCTAGCGATTTTGAGGCTATGTGTTATGCGAGCATGGTAAAAGAAATGTTTAAAACAACGGAAGATAGCGCTATCTGGGGAGAAAGCCATGCGTCTGGAATTTTACGTTCCATGTTCATCGAGGTTATGGCTAATGCCGGAGGATCCAGCTCTCTTAACATTAAAAAAGCCGTAGCTAAAAGCTTATATAACACTGAAGAAAACCGTTTTACTAACCCAGCTTTCGAATCTCATTCAACCGAAAAAAAGAGGGAGGCTGTTGATGTCTTACTCTGAAATATATCAAAATTTTTGTGCTACTGCTGAAAGTCTTTTGCAAGTAATGCAAATGGAAGAGCAATATTTAAATGATACAAGGCTTACACAATTAGATTCCTTATTGCAAAAAAAGGCAGAACTTTTTAAAAGCAATCAGCTTTTTGCTAATCAAATACTTGATCCGACATGCTGGCAACAATTAGAAAAATCGCAAAAACAAAAGGTAGATGAATTACTGAAAATCATCACTAAAGCCATGCAAAAGAATCTTGACCTGTTGGATCTTTCCGGCAGAGGCAACAAAAAACTGATGGATATGTATTTTGAAAAAGTACGAATTAAGCCGACATTTTATAACTCATTCAGAAAATTCTTTAAAACCTCCTATGCACCAAGTCTTGGTGTACAGCATATGGTATAGGGGGACACAATGGGCGGAACAATTTGGGGTGGATCAGAAGTTGGGCTAGCGCTTGCAGCATTAAGAGATCAACAAAGGGCAATGAAACGCCTTGAGCTTGATATGGTTGCTATGGATAAACCAGGATTCACAAAAACAATTCAAGAGTCTTCTATTCACTATTCAAGCGGCAAAGCTATAGGTATTGACGAAGGCGTTATTCGAGAAGTTACAGATTCTGGTGCAGAAAATGACTTACGTTCTTTGGCAGCTCAATTAAAGCAAAACGAAGAACTAGCAAAGTATCTAGGAAACTATCAAAAAGCTTTTGGGGACTCAGTAGAAAATTGTGCTTTCCTGAATAGCGGCAATAAGGTGGCGGTTGTTATAAATACTGCATGTAGCCAAGGTGGCGATATACTTGCAAATAAAAAAGCTATACTTAATGCGATGGCAGAGCACACTCGGCAAATTAATATTCTTGCCGACAAATTACAGAGTTTACGAAATTCTGCGTCTAGCGAAATGACTGGTGAAATCTCTACCATTAATGGGCTATTAAAAGAAATAGCTGCCATTAATGCAAACATTGACCCTCTAAGCTCAAACCAAGACGCAAACATTTCTTATTCTAGACAACGCAGAGTTTTACTAGATCAACTCGCTGAGCACATACAAATTAGCGTTACTGAAGGAGGAGACAGTGATTTTCTTGTTTATACTCCGAGTGGTCGTGTTTTAGTACAAGGATCGTTGGCAGCAGAATTCATTTACAATCCTCCTGCTGCTGTTGATGCATCTCAAACATTTGCTAAGGGTGTCATCACCCTGCAATCACTAGATATTGATTCAACTGCTTTAGAATCACCATCGACAGGAACAGATGCTCTTGTTGGAAATCCCAGCGACTTAAATTATTACGACAGGCGCTCTGAAGCTTTTATCTTTGATGTCACCAGCGATTTTGCAAATGCACAAGGAGGAGCAATGTCTGGTTTAATGTCATTTTTACAATCAGATTCTATGAAATTTGCTCAAGCACTTGATGCATATGCCGCAGGATTACCTGATTCTTTTAACGCTTTGCATAATTTGAGTTCAGCCATCCAGCCAAGAGCAACACTACAAGTAAGCAATCCCGGGTATATAGGCGGATCACCTCTAACAGGTACTACAGCCATAGAAGGAGCAGGAACTTTAAGAATAGCCATTGTTAATACTGCTACAAACTTAGCTACTTTAAACGTAGATATTGATTTAAGCAGTGTAACAGACGTTGATAGTTTATGTGATCTCATTAGTAATAACGCAACTCTAAGGGGACATGCAACTGCCAGCATTGTAGATGGAGCTCTACAAATAACCACCTTAGATACCAATTGTGGTATCAGTCTCGGTAACGCAAATGGTTCAGATGCTCCAACTATTGCTGCTCCGGGATCAACCGCATATGGGTTCAGTGAATTCTTTCATTTGAATGATGTGTTAACATCTTCCTCTAATTTTTGGCGAGGAGGATCAATAACAGGCATTGCGTCTAGTATCAGCGTGGATAGCAAGATGCTGGCGAATCCTCAATTCTTTTCCATGAATCAATTACGCGACAGCGCACTTGGAACAGAAGCTCAAGCGGTATCGGGTGATATGAATATTGGCCGCAAAATGAGTGATCTTTTTACTCGCACAAAAATTCAATTTCAAACAGCATCAGGCGGCACAATTCAACAAACGCTTGAAGAGTTTGCGAAAGGGTTAGTCGAAGACGTTGAAGCATCAAGCAACAATTTAAATGACGAAATTGAAGCACAAGAAGAAGCGTACAAGCAACAACAAACCTTATTTCAAGAAAACTACGGCATGGATGAGCAAGAAATAGCAATTCGATCAATGCAAATTTCAAAAAGTCAGGACTTGTATTTTGCCTTTTTAAATCATTACTGGCGACTGATGGATAACGTTGCGCGCATGGGAAGGCAATAAGGCATAAAGGAAACAACATATGAGTATTAGTAATTTAGGCTCTATAGTCGATCAAATGCGAGGCGCTCGTCAAAAAAGTCATGACATTAGCGAAAGGCTTGCGGCTGGAGGAACAAAGATTTTTTATTCCGGGAAAACTACCTCTCAGATTGATGTTAGCATTACCGAAACAAATAGACTCAAGCGCCTTGAAGGATTTCAACAAGGAAATGCTCTTGTGGGAGATCGTCTAAAATCCCAACTTTTTGCAATTGATAAATACCTTGGGCTAGCTGAAAAAATTCGGAGTGAGTTTGCGCCTGGAAGCTACACAATGGGAGGAACACGTCCTGGACTGGACGCAATAAAAGAAAGCATAAAAAGTTCTTTCCATGACATTGGCATCATTTCCAATGCAATATCTGGCGAATATGCCATGGGTGGGGTTGCAACACAGAACCCCCCTATGAAAAATGCAACAACATTTGCTGCATATAGCGGATCACCAGTAGATTATAGTGCGCCAGTCTCTGGATCAATCACTGTTTATATTAATGATGAAGGTGATACCGTTAGTCTGTCAGGCAACGATTTTGATGCAGAAGTTCAGGCTTTATTCGAAGCCATTATGAAACTAGACAGCTCAGCTACAGGAGCAGATGAAGCTTCTGAGCAAGCAAGTGCCTTAGCAACAGCCGCTCAAAAAGCACTTTTAACAAAATATCACGATAAATTGGCAGACATACAGCGTGTTGAAGACCAAGATGATGAACTCCTAACGAATATCCAAGAAGCAATGGAAATAAAAGCAAAATACACCGAAGACAATATTGAAGGGTTATTGGCTGAACTTATGGCATCAGGCGTAATGGAGCAAATTGCCCAACATATATTCACAAGTTTAATACAGAAATCCCAGAACGCAGTAAGAATGTTAGAGAAATAAGGATATACCATGACCAGGCCCATCACATCAAATTTACTAAAACGATCCCTCTCAACAAAAATAGGAGAACTTGAATACTCTCTTGACGATATTTTTTATTTTAAAAATGGAATTTTTGGATTTAATAATTTACGAAATTTTATCGTTGCGGAACTTCCTGGTAATACTCCAGATAGCTATATGTGTTTACAATCCATGGAACAAGAAGACATAACATTAATAATTGCTGATGCGGCTGCAGGACCTGGAGGGAAACGTATTATTGATTCCAATGACTTAAAAATCCACCTTCAAGCCAGAGGACTTGGCTTTGAAGATGTTGCTGTATTTTTAGTAACGACCGTTTATCAAGAAAATGGTAAAGAAAGAATTTGTGTGAACACAAAAGCGCCTATTATATTAGCGCCAGATCATAAAGAAGGCTGGCAAGTTGTTTTAGACAATGATAGGTATGAAATCATACATTATTTAGCATAAGCTAACTATTCATTTTTGCCATTACAATTCCTTGTTTCGCGAGCATATCAGCACGTTCGTTACCATGTTCTCCATTATGAGCAGCAACCCATTCCCAATTAATTAAACGGTCTTGAGATAAATGATCTAAGATTTCCCACAAATCTTGATTTTTGACGGGTGCTTTCGCCGCTGTCTTCCATCCATTTTTCTTCCAAGATGCCACCCACAGCATAATGCCATCTTTCACGTATCGACTATCAGTGCGCAATGTAATGGAAAAGTTTTTAGGTATTAATTTTAACGCTTCAATACAGGAATTTAACTCCATGCGATTATTAGTCGTTTCAAGCTCTCCGCCATTTTTTTCAAGCGTTTTTTCGTTAGCATAAACAACAACTCCCCATCCGCCTGGGCCTGGATTTCCACTGCATGCACCATCTGCATACACTAAAATAGGTGTATCGTTACTAACATCTTGAAAGAAATCCATGATCAATAACCCGTTTGTAATTGATCAACTAACTGTTTAACTGTTGGAATAAACCCATTGGCATAGAAAGGATCTTGAGCAAATCGATATGCTTGATGACCAGCAAACATTAATTGATGATCAACGTCTTCACCATGGCTGATTTCTTGAAGTGTTTTTTGAATACAAAACGATCTTGGATCAGCTTTTTTACCCGTAGACCATGCCTCATTTTGCGCCCAATTGCTAAACTTACATGCCGACAAGCAACCCATACAATTAATTTGATCTGTTAGAATCTGATTTGATTCTGCTTCAGTTACAAAAATCAATGTGCTATCAGGAGTGCGCATTGGCGTATCAAATCCTTGCTTTACCCATATATCAGCAGATTCTTTATCATGTGGAGCAAGATAGACAACGCGCCCTCTTGCACCTACGGGAAATGCTTGAGTATGCTCACCTACTGGATCAACAGAATAGGCAACCTGACGAGCTGATCTATCTTCTAAATTTTGCATAAAATCATTGCGTACTCCTGAGGAATAGAATCCTGTCGGACTAAAACGATTAAGCCTAATATCGCCTTTTTTAAGCGTTAAAAGCTTTTTCTTCCAACTTGCAGAAATAGGGCTTTCCTGTGTTAAAAGTGGACGTGTACCAAATTGAAATGCGACAGGGCCGATCTCTGGATTATCAAGCCAATTAGCCCATTCAGATAACCACCAAACGCCTCCAGCCATAAAAATAGGAGTCTCTGCAAGTCCGCATTCACTCATAGCTTTTCGAAGAGCAATAACTCTGGGCATTGGATCTTCTGGAATTAATGGATCTTCACTATTGGAAAGACCGTTATGTCCACCAGCTAACCATGGATCTTCGTAAACAACACCACCCAAAGAATCCGCGAAACGGCTATAAGCTCGCTTCCACAAAATATGAAATGCTCGCGCTGAAGAAACGATTGGATAATAATACACGCCATAGCTTGCACAGATTTCAGCCAGTTTATATGGCATGCCAGCACCGCAGGTTACACCGTGCACTAAACCTTTTGTTTGCGACAAAACACCGTGTAAAATTGGTTCTACTGCGCCCATTTCCCAGAGCACGTTCATGTGGATGCGACCTTGGCCATTGCTGCGTTCATGCGCAAGGCGAGCTTGCGTTATACCACCTTTTATTGCATAAGCGATGAGTTCATCATGGCGTTCTCTGCGCGTTTTTCCATGATAAACAACTGGAATAAGGTTGCCATCTGCATCATGTGCATCGGCATTAACAGCGGAAAATGTGCCAACTCCGCCAGCTGCTGCCCATGCTCCTGAGCTTTCTCCGTTAGAGACAGAGATACCTTTTCCGCCCTCAACAAGAGGTAAAACTTCTTTACCTGATATTCGTATAGAATTTAATAAACTCACGCGACCAATTAACATATAACTTATTCTGACTTTTTAACCGGATTTTGCCAAAAAGTCTATCTTTGGATAAATGAGAAAGAGGCCTCTTCTTAATTTATTCATAGGTTGACTCAAATAAAAATTTCATTTTAATTGATTGGATAATTATAAATCTTGAATGTTATTAAATGTCTTTACGCAATATTTTATGCGGATTAATTTTAGCTTTTAATTGTTCGCTATCTTGCACGGAAGAAGATCAAATAAAAGAATACGGAATTGTTATTTTTCCATCTGCTGAAGTAGCTGTGAAAGCTGCGAAAATGAATACAGAATTGCAAAAATTAAGCGGCTCGGAGGACCCTACTAATTTTTGGCACGTAAGTTTGTATCATTTAGCTTGCAGCAGAAGCGATCTTAATCACATCATTGGACAACTAAAAGCTCTGCCTCTTGAGCTTTTTGATCTCAAATTCAAAGATGTTTACTGTACTGCAGATCGTTGGATTGATTGGGGCATGGAGAATACCGAACCACTACATGAATTACACAGGAAAATTGTAAAAATTGCGAGACCATATAAAAAATGGCCATTGCAAAGAGCAAGCGATATTTATGAAACGTTACTCCCTGACAAACAAGCACAGGTTAACACTTATGGCGTAAGTGGCGTGTTAGAACTTTATACTCCACACATGACATTGTTTTATAGGTATCCTGCAGATACTACGCTGCAAGAAGCTGCAAAGCAATTTGCAATTGAGAACAGTGAGGTTGAAATGAGTGGTAATGCTTCTAGCATTGGCCTCGTGGAATTAGGATACAACGGAAACATTACTAAAATTATTAAATGCATTAACTTAAGGACAACACAAATTATCTCTTAAAAGCATTCAGCCTATAATTCAGCGCCTCTAGTACATGCTGACTTGTTATAGGATGGCTACCATCCAAATCAGCAATGGTACGTGCGACACGTAAGAGGCGATGGTAGCCTCGAGCTGATAAGTTATAGCGTTCAATTGCTTGTCGAAAAATTGTTTCTGCTGATGTCTCCAAACTCACTGTCTTATCAAGAGTTCTATTATCTATATAAGCATTGACGACATGTGAGCCATAACGTTCATATTGTTTTGCTCGAGCCTTTTCTACTCGTTGCAAAATATTATGACTAGATTCTTCCGTGTTTTTTGTTTGTAGCTCCTCTGGTTTTAAAGCTTGGACTGGAATAATTAAATCAAAGCGATCAATTATAGGGCCTGATATTTTTTGTTGATATTCTTCTGCGCAACGAGGAATTTTATTGCACTGCCGATTTGCGTCACCAAAATATCCACATCTACAAGGATTCATAGCAGCAATACATTGAAACCTCGCTGGATATGTATAATGGTGTTGAACCCTAGCAATGGTTACTGATCCTGTTTCAAGAGGCTGACGTAGGCTTTCCAAACACGCTCGTGAAAATTCTGGAAATTCATCCAGAAAAAGTACGCCATTATGGGCTAAAGAAATTTCTCCTGGCTTGCTTTTTTGGCCCCCTCCCACCAATGCTGGTAGTGATGCGCTATGGTGAGGCGCTCTAAAAGGACGAGTTTTTACTAATCCATCGCTGGGAGTAATACCAGACAAACTATGCACCACCGTTACTTCTAGCGCTTCCTTTGCTGTAAGCTTCGGTAAAATTCCTGGCATGCGCGCTGCAAGCATTGATTTTCCTGCGCCTGGCGGCCCTATCATTAAAACATTATGACCTCCAGCCGCCGCTATTTCCAATCCACGCTTAGCATAGCGTTGAGCCTTTACTTCTTGCATATCCAGAATGTTTATGTCTTCTTTTTCTAGTTTAGGCTCAGGCTGAGATAAAATAATTTCATTCTTGAAGTGCTTTATAAGCTCTAAAACACTTCTTGGTGCTAGGACCCTTACTTCTCCTGCCCAAGAAGCTTCTGCTCCGCAATCCTTTGGACAAATAATTCCCTTATAGCATTCGCCAGCTAAAAGTGCAGCGGGCAAAACTCCAGGAACACGCAAGATACGATTATCTAAAGTAATTTCTCCTAAAGATATATAATCTTTTAACTCGTCTTTAGGAATGATATTCATCACCGCTAGAATTGCCAAAGCAATTGGCAAATCATAATGGCTGCCTTCTTTCTGTAAATCTGCTGGCGTTAGGTTAACCGTTAGTTTAACCGCAGGTATATCCATACCTAATGCATGCAGGCATGCTCGGATTCTCTCTCTTGACTCAGCAACCGCCTTATCAGCCAATCCAACAATCGTAAAAGCTGGAAGTCCAGGAGCAAACTGTACTTGAACTTCTATCGACTTGGGCTGCACGCCAAGGAACGCAACCGTATAACTAGTTGCAAACTTCATGAATTATTTACGTAACATACCATGCTACTAGGAAGTACGAAAAAACAAACTTTCAAAAGCTACAAAATGTTATAGTTGCACTTATTTGGTATAAATTCAGGGCTAATAGAATAAAATTCCTGCCCCCATAGTTTTTTTATTAAAAACACGTTATAGTTCTCGCGTGTAAAAGGCAAAGCTATATGAATAAACGCATATTTTTTATTATCAGCGCTATAGTGATCTTGGTAGGCGGTATCAGTCTCTATAAAAAAATATTCATGCTAAATTCAGACCAAAGAAAAATCTGCATTTATAAATCTAACGTCCCAGGCGCCAAGAACGATATGCAATTGATCTCCCAAGCATTGCAGTTGCAAGATATCAAGAAACATCAAATTATAAATGATTCAGCTACAGGGTGTAAAAATGCTCCATTAAAGATATTTTTGGAACAAGATAAGTTAGACGAACAGATTAAAAATAGTAATGATGAGTCTCTAAAAATTGGAATTAACTTGCAAAACCCAGTTGATGATGAAGACTCTAAAACCATTGGATTGATCAAAGAGAATAACATTCAGCAATTATTAGAATTTATTGGCAATGTTGTAAAAACACCTATACATTGTTTGATTATCTATGATGATCAAGATTTATTCTCCAAGAACTTAATTGCACAATATGAAGAAATCGCAAAAATTAAAAAGATTCACTTTCAACCATTTGCTTTGTTAGCAAAACAAAATATTGCAACCATTTTAAAAACTGTTTCATCAAATATTAATACTGTGATTTTGTTGCCAAGCCCTCTTATTTTTTCAGATTTTGAACTTATTTTAGAGCATTTTAAAATGAAGAAAGTTCCTGTTTTCACTAATCATGCAGGATTAATTCGAGCAGGAGCACTTGGTGGTTATGATTTTGACATGCAAGAAGTCGCACACGATATTGCAGAAATATGCAGTAACTTTTTACTAGGTTCTGTAAAAAAAGATGCTTTTGAGGAAGTTTATCCCCAGTTGCATTTAAATATGGATACAATTCGCCACCTTGGGATACAATTAGAATCTGAAGATTTCTTAGACGAGGCTGTAACAATGAGCGGTTCAGACTTATGAACATGATTCAATTAGTAGGAACCTTAGAGCTTGGGCTTATTTATGGATTCGTTGCTATAGGCGTTTATCTATCATTACGCGTGCTTGATTTTCCTGATTTGAGTGTAGATGGTTCTTTTCCTCTAGGCGCTGCTACTTGCGCGGCTTTAATTGTTGCCGGTGTGCATCCTTTGATAGCAACTATTGTAGCTATGATTTTAGGTGGCCTAGCAGGATTAATTACAGCATGGCTCTCGACACACCTGAAATTTATGAACTTGTTATCCGGTATTTTAGTTATGACTGCTCTTTATTCAGTTAATCTTCGAATTATGGGGCGCCCTAACATTCCATTGCTTGGAGAGAAAACTATCTTTGAAGAGTTTTTCGTGTCTTTTAAGGCGCCCTTTGGACCTTTCTGGAGAGTTCTTCCGATGCTGATTTTGGTTGGAATATTAACTTACATATTGAACTGTTTTTTAAAAACAAACATTGGACTGGCCTTACGAGCAACAGGAAACAATGCGCGCATGGCAAGAGCACAGGGCATTAATGATAAAATTATGGTGAGCCTAGGATTGTGCCTTGCCAACAGCTTTGTTGCCTTAGGCGGAGCTATATTTGCTCAAGTTAGTGGTTATGCAGATGTGAGCATGGGCGTTGGCACAATTATCGTTGGTCTTGCCGCTGTTATTATTGGGGAAGCAATTTTGCCAACAAATAAAATCAGCCGAACTATTATTGCCTGTATTGCTGGTGCGATATTGTATAGGTTTGTTATCGCCGCCGCTTTAAATATTGGCGGATCGTTTTTACAGGCTGCCGATCTAAATCTAGTAACCGCAGTTCTTGTTGGAGTAGCTATGCTTTTACCAGACTTAAAAAAGCAGTTTGGTAGCAAAGCATGATTAGCATAAAAAACCTTTCTGTACATTTTGGAGCAGGAACAGCAGCATTTAGAACTGCCCTTAAAGATGTTTCTCTCAACATTCAAGAAGGAGAGTTTGTTACCGTTATTGGGAGTAATGGCGCTGGTAAATCGACGTTGCTTAATGCAATCGCCGGAGAAATTATGCCGAGTGCGGGGCATATATGGATTGATGAAGAAGACGTTACTCAGCTTGGAACAAATGTCAGGGCTAAACATGTTGCAAGAGTATTTCAAGATCCTGTTGCAGGCACATGCTCTCAATTAACCATTGGTGAAAATTTAGCTTTAGCCTCCCACAGAGGAAGAGCTAGATCATTAAAAAATGCTCTTTCTGGCACCACACGCTCTGAGTTTCAAAGTGCATTAAAATCTTTAAATTTAGGATTAGAAAACCGCTTAGACACATCCATGGCTATGCTATCAGGAGGGCAACGCCAAGCCGTTAGTTTACTTATGGCGACGTTAAGTCCATTAAAAATTTTGCTTTTGGACGAACATACAGCTGCCTTAGATCCGAAAACAAGCCGTTTTGTCATGGATGTTACTCAGCAAATTGTAAAAGAAAAAGGCCTAACAGCACTGATGGTAACGCATAGTTTGTCCCATGCATTACAATATGGGACGCGCACGATTATGCTCCATGAAAGTAAACTTATTTATGATGTTTCAGGAAAGGAACGCAATAAGCTTACACCTCAAGATCTTATGCATCAGTTTGGTAGCTCAATCGATAGCGATCGCTTACTTTTAAACACGTAACTTAATTATTTAATCGCATGTTTAACTTTTTTATTGATGGTATTTGCTTGCTGTTGCACTCCCAACTCTTGTAGAAGCTCTGTTGGAACCGGCATATACCGATTAAGTCCAAGATTCACTGCCTGCCGCATCTTTTCAACAGCCTGCGCTTTGTTGTTACCTAAGCTTAAATCAGAAAGCCCTTCGAACCAAAGACCAACCGAATGATTTGGAAATGCTACTAAAATAGCATCGGCAATTTCACTCACTTCTCTGATATCCTCTAATTTATCAAAACATATGTTTAAAAAACCAATTGCCATATCTGAACGTTCAGGAAATCTTTTTATATGCTCTAAAACGACCTTTTTAAAATTCACAAAAAATTCTGAGTCTTTCGAAATTCTTACTTGTTGCAAACTAACAAATGTATTGCACATGTTAATAACGTGGACTGAACTAACAACATTACGCTTTTGGCAAGAATCAAGATAATCTTTTGTAATCTGTACAATGGCTTTTTCAACATCCAGCAGATATTTGGTATCAGCTTTAGTGATAGTATTTAATCCCTGTGTAAACCAACCAATGGTCCAATTAGATCCTTTATACGTGCTCCATTTATCATAAGAATGAGCCGGATCGTTAACAAATGATGAAACATCTTCCTCAAATGTTTGAATGGTTTTAAATTTATGCTTATTAAGGGAAATGGAAGACCAAAATTCTACACAAGAAAATACCATTAAAAATATTCCGCAAGAAACCCAAACAAAGCGAGGTAATTTTAGTTGATAAGAATCTTTTTCTTGAATGCATACCATGGCAAATAATGAAAAAATTAAAACCGGAGGTGTTTGAAACCATGCACTGAGTAAAATTAAATAACTGACAACAAAGAAACGACCTGACCAATCTTTGATATCAATATTATTTACCCATTTATAGATGACCGCTAATAAGAGACCTGTACCTAATAAGCCCGACGAAACAAATGATTCCAAGATTAAATTATGGGTATGCAAGAGGTTGCGCTCTAGAAATTCCCAATTTGGATTAAACTTTCCATCCACGTACATTGAAAAATCTTCTAGTCTGAAGAGATTAAGAACTGGAAATTCCTGATAGCTCCCCCACCCATACCCAAAAAACACATGAAAAATCTTTGACCAATCAAAATGATCAAAATATTGAAACACGGAAACGATTCCAAGCAATGTGCGACTTTGTAGTTGAGGCATCAAATGAGAAAAGAAATTCCATGAGACAAGAACCATCATAGCAATCAGCCATAAGCCAGAAATAACGTAGAGACCATCTTGCTTAGGCAAAAACTTCATAAACCTTTTTGCAGAAGGTAATAGAAAAACAAAAATAAAAGCGCATAAGCATGCAATAATAGCTGCCACATTATCGCAATACTTTAATAAGAATAAAAACGCGATAACATATGTGCTATCCCATAGATATGGAAACCTAGGTAGAGATTGGCGAAATTTCACATAAAGCGGAATGCTTGCTAACATTGGAAAGGCAGAGATATCAAGAAAAATGTACGTCTTTAAATGAAGTAAACCATGACAGCCTGCTAGCGTTATAAGCCCATACAATATTGGCGCTATCCACAATGGAAGGCTTTGCATGTTAGCTTGTCGTCCTACTACAATTAATATGGCTAAAGCCAAAAAGGTGGCGGTTCCTTCTCGTATTTCGTTAATGCCGCCAATTGAAGTTAGATTATTTTGCAAAACCCCAAACAAGCTAAAAGCTGCTAGAAAAAGAAATCCTAGAGCTAGGGGGGATATTTTTACCTCCCTTGGAAAAATGAGAGCATAAAAGCCAGCGATAAACCAAAGACCAAAAATTGCCCAATCGGATTCTTGAAAAATTCCCGCCGGCCAAATAATAGGCACAAAAGGAAAAAAAATTAAAAGAATGAAAAGGTTTCGTTGTAGGAATGCCATGCTTATCCACAGATCGCTAGAAAAATTAACGTTTCGTTAAAAGCTTGTTGCTTCAGAGATACAATAGAGGAATTATATAAAAAAATTAATCAAAAAAACTAAAAAATTTTAGCTAATCTCTTTATGTTTTATATTATAATAAAATATTTTTAAGCGAATATCTATGTTTAAACAATTTAAAACGGCAAAAACGCTTGCGTTTGTTGCTGCAGTGGCTGGAAGCGGCTATTTGTTCGCCCCTCCTGCACCCCCTACTCCAGCTGGTGGACCTGCAGCTGCGCCAGCAGGCGTAACAAAAGCAGAAGGTTATTACGCATATGGCTCAGTTTCAACAACCCCCGGTGCTGTTGTTACTGAACCAACAGTTATGGCTATTAAAGTAACTAAGATTCTTGGTTTAGTTAGTGCCGTAACTGCAGAAGCTGCTGAAGCAATGAATAGCAGTGGATCAAATGCAGGTGCCTTGGGTGCTGATACAGGAACAAAAATTGCTGGTTCATCAGGATCTGCTCATAAAGCTTCTACTTGGTTACGCGTAAGCTATGGTGCAATTGATAACTCAGTTACAGGACAAGCTTGGAATGGTCAATCATACCTAACAATGGTTGGAGCAGACTATAAATTTAACAACATGTTCTGCGCTGGTTTAGGTTTAAGCTATTCACATTTGGATGCAAGAACTGAGTTTAACAATGGTAAAATGAAGCAAGACACACTGGGTGTAAATCCTTACTTTATTATCGTTCCACACAAAAACTTCAACTTTGAATTTGTCAGTGGTTGGAGCACAACAAAAGGAAATGACAGCCGTCGTTGGATCACTACGCGTCAAACAAACGCAGCTGGTGTTGTCGAGCAAGTTGATAACACATTTACTTGCACACCAAAAGCAAAAGCAATGTTTGGCGGTGTGTTTGCTAACTTTGTAAACAAAGTAAACAAAACATCCTTTAACTTGCAACTTGGTTACTTGATGATGCAAAGCAAAATGGACAAATTTACAGAAAAATCGCAACAAGCTGCATATGCTAGAGATGCGGGAGTTACTCCGTCAAACACATTTAAAGCGCAAACTGCGACTGCAAAAGTGTTAGTTGGTTACCAAATAACTCCAAGCGTTATGCCTTTCATCAACGTTCACGGTCAATATGACGTGAAGAAAAACCAAGGTGTAACATTTGCTACTGCTGCTGCATACAAAGTTAACCGCTCAGCAATTGGTGGCGGAGCTGGATTACAAGTGAAAAATGATGACGCATTGTCTGGAAGCTTACAATTTGACTACACAGCTCGTGGTCAGTTGAAAACTTACGTAACTGGTCTTCGTTTACACTACGGCTTCTAATAAGAAGTGCAGAAAATAATACTAAAAAGGGCGGTGATTTTCACCGCTCTTTTTTTATTTGGATGCAGCAGCGATCAAGTTCGAATCACTAAGGCTTTTGGTTTAGCTGAAAACAATCAATACAGACCCCTTATAGTTAAAACTTCAACTTTCCCACTGCAAATTTTTTATAAAGATTATCACAGCAAGCATGCTGTTATTTACTTTGAGGGCGATGGGCTTGTTATTAACAAATACGGAGAAGTAGCTATTAACCCTACGCCAACCGATCCAATGGCGATTAGACTTGCGGGCGTGGATAGCCGCAATTTAACAAAGGTAGTAATTACTCGTCCTTATCATTACATAAAAGACAACAACCCTGATCCTAAATATTGGACAACTGCTAGATATTCAACCGAAGTTATTCAAGCCACCTTGGAAGCAATACAATTCTGTCAGCAAAAATTTCACTTTGAGACCGTAGAATTTGTTGCCTATTCAGGTGGAGCTAGTGTTGCCTTGCTAGTTGCCGAAAAATTTAAAAATCTTCAACGTATTATTACTTTTGCTGGAAATTTAGATCATTCACAATGGACGCATTACCATCAAACCCAACCTCTTTCTTTATCCTTAAATCCCCTAGAAAATCGAGAAAAATTAAGAGAAATACCTCAAATTCATTTTTTAGGGACAGAGGACGCAAATACGACCATTGACCTAGGATTGCAGTACAAACAAAAACTTGGATCAGAAAAGATTTGTATAATACCAATCAAAGGCTTTGAACACGACAGTAACTGGCCAGATATTTGGAAAGAGCAAATAGTGAAATTAAAGTAGCAGCAGTTTAGAAAAACGACTAGAATGTCGATAACATTTAAAAAAATGAATAATTGTGATTGTTTCTTGTCCAAGATGTCATAAGCAATATAGGCTTGATACTAGTCGATTAAATTATATTAATCTGCCTGATAATAGTGGGCATGGTGTGCAACTTGCCTGTTCTAATTGCCATGAACAATGGTGGGAATTAAAAAAAGAATCAATCAATACCAACCAAAAAGATATTAAAATAGCGGCGCCAGAACTGCCCTTCAGAAATTTAACTGATATTTCCTTACTGTACAAAAAGCCATTTGCTAAGCATACAGATCAATCACCAAATATTTCTTTTTCAGCTAGCAATAATGCTCATCATCATTTTTCACTTCAACAAAAATCTCCTAAAAAAGATATCGCCAAGCCGAAACAATGGAAAACTCTTCTTTTAGTAATTTTTTGGAGCTTGCTGATTTTTGGAGGAACAATATCGTTAGCATTTGTTGCGATGCAATTTGATCATCCCTTATTAAATTTCTCATCCGATTCAGAAAAACAGATTTCGCCCGATGCCCTGATAATTGAAAATATTCATTTTGATGTGAAGCCCGTAGATAATGAGCAACAAAAAATTATAGTTGTGGGCCAAGTTAAAAATTCAGGTCAACTAGCAACACCTCTTCAAAATATTCAGCTAAAAGCCTGGGGGACCTGTCAGCCAGACCAAACGCCTAACGAAGAAGGATTTTGCCAAATTCGTACATGGTCATACAAATGGAAACAAGAACTAATACAACCAAACGAAGAGCTTACTTTTAAAAGTGCAGCAAAAATTCCCGCCCACCTACAAGTAGATCAAGTCCATGTTGATATTCCGCCGAATCAATAAAAGATCAAAATCAAATATTTATATGAAAATGGTAGCGAATTTGTTTCATCGTAATATTCAAGCAATAAAATCTTTTTGGCTCATAATTTTTTTAGGACAGATTCCTATTTTTATTATTTATTTAATATCCCTTAGCCAAAATCCCTACCCCCAAACACCACTGCCAGATAAACGAAGCCTAGAGTTATCTAAAAAACAAGATATACAAATAAAAAATCTTGAAAAGAAGTTTGAAGAACTAAAAAAGAGATTTTTAGCTCTACAAATTCAACATACAAAATTATTAAAATCATCGATTCTAATGAGCACAAAAGATCAACATGATAATTCACTGTCCGCGCATGATTCTAAAAAAATGATATTAGAAACCATTGATAGAATTGGTGAGAAAATTCGTTTAAATGAGTCTTTTTCTAACTTGCTTGCATCTCTTCCTGAAAAATGCTCATCTTTTTCAGGGTATCAAATTTTGCAACAATTCTCGTCTGTCCCACCTCCTAGCATTTATCAACTTCAGAAGTCTTTTGAGGATATTCGCAAAAAGCACGTACAGCCAAAAAAACCAAATGATCTTCCTAAATGGTTGAATAAAGTTGCCGCAATTTTTCGTGGAAAAATAAAAGTTGAAAAAATACAACCCATTGATGAAGAGCCTTTTGAATTAATAGCGGAAGCTCTTGAGGGTCGTGACTTAAAAACAGCCCATTCTTTCTCTAAAAATATACCTCTTCAACAGATTCAGATATGGGCGAACCATCTTAATAGAAGGCTAGAATTGGAAGATGCTTTCCTTGATTTTTCAGCCACCGCTCAACAATGGGTAAAGCAAGCCTCAACTGAAGTATCTGCCTCAGATAAGAAGGATGCTTTCCAATGATACTTATCAAAAGTCTACGCTTTCTGATTGCATTTAGCATGCTTTGTATACTGGGAATATTCATCACGAGTTATCCTGGTGAGGTAAAGTTTGACTGGCTAAATTACTCTGTTTCATTGCCAATTGGTCTTTTTATAGCATGTTTATCAATTATTTTTATCTTTATAATTTCTTTTTATAATTTATGGAGATGGTTATGGAGCCTTCCACAAAATTACATCTCTTATCTTCAAAAAAAGCGTTCTGCAAAAGGAATAAATCTATTGATCGAAGGTTTAAGCGCAATTGCAGCAGGACAAGACCAAGAAGCAAAAGAAATAATAGCCGTAGCTTGTGAATTTTTACCCGAAAATCCTTTAAGTCAATTCATAGCGGCTCAAGCATCCTACATGACAGGAGATGAGGAAGCGGCCACTAGACAATATATGTCTATGCAAAAGGATCGTCGCACAAATTTTCTGGGGCTTCGCGGACTTATTCTACAAGCAAAAAGCAGGGAGGACTATAAACTTGCTCAAGAATATATTGTCAAAGGACTTTCTTTAAGGCCTGATTCACCTTGGTTACAAAATGAGTATTTTTTAAACACCATTTATCTCGCCCACAAAGGAATTTTGCCAAAAGCTGAAAAACATAAACTTGAAAAATACGTCCCCAAAGCAAAGTGGCTACGTTATCAGGCGATGTTACATTGGCTTAAGCTGCAAAATACCAGCCTGCTTTCTAATGCGGAAAAAGAGAAATTACATTTAAAAATATTTGAGAGTGCGCCGGATTGGACCTCAAATGTCACACAGTTAGTTGAGCATTATATCCACCACGAATCATTTTCCAAAGCACAAAAATTACTAATAGATGCCTTTAAAACTAATCCTCATCGATCCCTTGGAGTTTTATGGGATTCAGTATTTTTTGAAATGGAGGCTATCGATCGCTACAGAACAATGGAAAAATTAGTAAGTGCCCATGAAGATCATCCAGAGAGCTTATTTTGCCTAGCTACCAGTGCGATGCGAGCTCAGTTATGGGGGCAAGCTAAAGAATATTTAGATAAGCTATTAAGTTATGGATATACAAGAACTACCTGCAATTTAATGGCTGAATTAATGGAACTTCAGCACCCAACAAGATTTGAGTTAGCAAAAGAATGGTGGCAAAAAGCTTCACAAACTCTTTCTGACTATGAATGGCAATGTACAGAATGCTCTCATCATGCATCGCAATGGGAGCTCATATGCAACAACTGCTCATCCGTAGATAAAATCTGCTGGCAAGAAACCTCGACGCCTCAACGCCATGTTAAGGGTGACATAGAAGCTATGCAGCTTTGCCAAGTAGTATAACATGATAAAGAAGAGTGTATCGGTTGTCGTTTTTTCGTTGGCTCTTGAATGCTATTCCATGACAGCTGAGGAAGCAGCCCTTAGGTGCAAAACTTCTATTGAAAAAACCGACGAAATAAGAAAACAAATAAAAAATGAGAGTCTGAAGCAAATTGCACAAAAAGCGATTTCTTTAATGCAAAAAAATCTTGAAAAATTGCCTAAAAGCACATTACAGAGCATTCCAACCATTACACAACAATGTATTAAGAACGAGGAGCGCGTTCTTTGGTTAAAAGAAGATATAGAACCAGAGATGCAGGATCTTTCTTCTCTGTCTTCAATTGAAGAAGCAGAGGTTACGAAAAAAAGGCCTGACCAAAAAAAAGATCAAAAGAAAAAAATCAAAGAACTTTCTGTAAATTCTAAGATTTTGAAAAAGATTCTTCAAAAGAAAGAGAAAAGCTCCAAGAGCCTCAGTCTTTAGTTTTTCTCAGGCTATCTAATATGGCCAAATATGCATCTTTTTTCCCTTTTTTAAGAGCAATCTCGTTTGATAAAACCTGCAAAAACTGAACAGATTTTTGTTGGCGAATTGTTTTATTAAGCAAAATTCTATGCCAAAAAACCGATTCGGATGTTGCTTCTTGCTTATTAAGACCCTTAATTAAATTAACCTCAGGAAAAGAAGGTTTTGATTTTTCTTTTATTGGTTCCTTTTTTGCAGGTTCATTAATACCAAATAAATTCTTTTTCATGTTCATTAGTTAAAGCTTTAAAACCCCTGCTCATTAATATATTCCATTAGTGTACGAGATCCAATGGCTGTATCCATTTCTGACCGCAGTGTTATTATTTGGTTTATGCCTTCTATTTCCACATAAAACACTTTTTTACCATCCGTTATCCAGACAATTTTAAGCGCTGGTGAAGAATTTTTTTCAAATTGCGTTGTAACAGCAAAATCTTGCTCATTTTTTCTCTCTGCAACTGGCTCTCCCGAAAGCTTTGAATTCATCATCGCAGATAATTTCCCTTCACTCGCGTAAAAACGAATTAGGTATTTTTTCAAATACTCTTTAACTCTTTGCTGATCTTTTTCTGATAAGTCCTTGTATCCTTTTGGTGAAAAAACTGCACTTGCGATTCGATCTATATCCAAATATTTATTAATGCTGTTGCTTAACTCTTTTCGTTTTTTATCATCTGAAGAGCCACTATTATTAACTATGCCCAGAGATTCATTGACCATTTTCCCAATAAAACTAGCTGGTGCTAATTCATTAACACCAGAGGAAGCCACACATGCCCCACCCCAAACTGCTTGGAATATACATACATTCAAAAAAGAGATAATATAAATTAGCTTTTGCATTATTAATTCCTTTTTTGAAGGCATATTTTTTCAGATACTATCACTTAAAAATGAATAAAACACTAAAATATCCTCCAATTTCATTAAAAATTTTAGCAGTTTTTGCAATTATTGGCGGGCTAGCCTTTGCTCCATTCAACCAGCCGTTTGTTCTCTTGCTGTCTATATGGGTCCTGCTTTTACATTTGCAAACCCCCTTAACCTTTTATCACTTTTTTAGAAATTCGTTTATCTTTTTTTTCATATTTTTCCTCACCCAGCTTTATTGGGTATCCTGGGCACTTAAAACCTACGGTATCCCTGAGATGATGCCCATAGGATTGATAGGCATGCCCATAATAATTGGAATATTTCCTGCCGCATTTATCGCTCCAAGCTTTTTCTTTAGGAAAAATCCCGTCAGTTTTGGATGGGTGTTTTTTCTCGGGTGGTGCATAAGTGAAGTTGCTAGGAGCTTTTTATTTACAGGATTTCCCTGGAATTTAAATGGTTACGTTTGGGATCTTCCTCTTTTACAAAGCACTAGAATCATAGGCATTTTCGGCTTGTCGTTTTTAACAACCGCGGCTGGAACTGTTTTATACACAAAGCAGAAATGGCTGGGAGCCAGTATTTTTAGCATTTTATTGGGGCTTTGGATCGAAGGCCACCATAGATTAAACTCTCCCCATATAAATACAAATGTTTGTTTGCGGTTGGTTCAACCGTCTATTGCTCAACATGAAAAGTGGGATCCTAATTTTTTTGAACACAACCTGGCTATTTTAGAAATATTATCGAAAGCAGAAGCAGAAAGGCCTATTGACCTAACAATTTGGCCAGAAGCAGCCATAATTACTCCGCTTGAGTCTTACCCCGATTTAGCCGTGCATATTGGAAGATTTATTAATCAGGGATATTTAATAACAGGAGCCCCTCGCAGGTTGCACAATCCAGAAAAAGCATTTTCTAGCTTACAAGTGCTTGAGAAAACAGGAAGGATTTTGGCAACCTTTGATAAATTTCATCTAGTCCCCTTTGGTGAATATGTGCCCTTGAAGCAACTTAACCCTTTTCCAAAGCTTACAGATGGATTTTTGGACTATTCTCCCGGTCCAGGACCCAGAACAATACACCCAGAAAACATTCCCCCTTTTAGTCCGCTCATCTGTTATGAGGCGATTTTTAGTGGCGCTGTTATTGACCCCGATCATCGACCTGAGTGGTTGTTAAATATTACGAATGACGCTTGGTATGGCGTAACCAGTGGTCCCTATCAACATTTAAAAATTGTGCAAGTAAGAGCGATAGAAGAGGGGCTGCCATTAATTCGCGTAGCTAATAACGGCATCAGCGCCGTTATTGATGCATATGGTAGAATTATTCATCAACTGGAACTTAATAAAATTGGCTTTATTGATGCATATCTTCCAGCTTCTCTTCCACAAACTATTTATCGAAAGTTTGTTAACTTTATATCCAACTAGGATAAACACCTGTTTTTCCAGTGCTTCCATTAATGGTCATTACTAAATTGCGCTGATTTTTTGATGAAAGCATGGTCTCTTCATCAAAATAATATGTTTTTTGTTCAAAATTTCCATTTGCCAATTGCTCCCACTCGCCCAACAAAACATCGGGAACAAAAAGACCCGAGACGACGAAGCCATTTTTTTGCAACAAATCAACAACCTCAGCCAAATCTCTCGACAGAAAGCAACTTGCCAAAAACACCTTTAAATCAGATGTTTCTCCAGAAAATTCTGCTTTAATAGAATCTATATTTTCTAAAAACAGCCGCTTATTTTCACGAAGCTCCATTTTAGAGGCGTGATACAAGCAAGCCGTTTGAGTTGCTGAATCCCACACTGAAATTCCGATACAATCACATATCCCAGACGTGTATAAAAGAATCTCTTTTTGGTGAGAAAATCTCATCTCTCCCATTCCAAATGATTCTGTCTTCACCCCAAAAGTATCTACATCATAAGCTCGCCCCAACCTTACTTTTGTTCCATCAGATAAAGTGCGAATGTCTTCAGGAAGCTGTGGACCGATAAGATCTGGAGAAACAAGAGGGACACCAATGTATGCACCCTTAAAATCCACTATCTTTTGTGAATTTATTTCATTTACACTCAAGTAAACATCTCCACTGATATCAGAAGCCATAGCAAAAAATGGACAAAAAGCGCTTAATATAATTATTAAAAATGTTCTTATTTTCTTATTCACAAAAACCTCTGAAAAATTTCTTACCCAGCATATATAGTAATTCAAATATTTTCCTACAATAAAATTTTGTGCATAAATCTGTGGAAAAAGCAGAAAGTATTCTTAGGACAAACTTGTATAAAAGAGTGGCTGTTAATAAGTTTATTTTTATCCCCACCTATAAAAAAATTATCCACAAACAACACACAAACACCAAATAAATATCCACACTTTAGAAAAATCCTCCAGATCAAGCGTTTCTCCCCTATACAAAAAGAGTATCTTGTGGATAAGATGGGGAAAAATCTGGGGTTAGGGTTTTGCACAAGACCTACTACCAAAACAAAAACCTTAATATAAATATATATATTATTATATGAAGTTAGTTCGAGCCCTAGAGGGGTGTGTTGAAAAGATAAAGCCGATTTGGTTAATGCGCCAAGCGGGACGGTATTTGCCCGAGTATAGAAAGCTAAGGGAAAAATTTCCTGATTTTATGGAGTTTTGTTTTAATTCCGAAGCCGTAGTGGAGGCAACTCTTCAGCCTATCGGGCGTTTTGATTTTGATGCGGCAATCGTGTTTAGTGATATATTGGTGATACCTCAGTTTTTAGGGCAAGCAGTTTCATTTAGAGAAGGGGTGGGCCCCGTATTAGAAGAACCAATTTGGGATAAAATCCTGCACACTCCCTTTGGTGGTGCTGAGGTTGTTTATGGTGCAATTAAGGAGCTCCGGGGGCGACTTGACCAAGAAAAGGCCCTGATCGGTTTTGTGGGTTGTCCATGGACGGTGGCTTCATACATGATAAGCGGGGGCAAGACCAACAAATATGAAGATCTTGTTAGGTTTGCGGCTGAGTGGCCCTTGTTCGATCGTCTTCTCGATAAGCTTGTTTCCGTAATTGCTGATCATGCGGTCGGCCAGCTGAGAGCCGGAGCCGATGTCGTGCAGCTTTTTGAATCGTGGGCGGCGGAAGTTCCTGCTGTCCATCAAAGCCGTTGGCTTTTTGATCCCGCTAAAAGGATTGTGGAGGGCATAACAGAGCAAGTGCCGGATGCCAGGATTATTTATTATGGGCGGGGCGTGGCTGGTGAGGCTTTAGATAAGTTGGGGAGGCTACGCATAAGTTTTGGTCTGAGCCAGGGGGAAAGCTTAAGAAGTTTTGAGGGGGTGGGCGCATGCCTGCAGGGCAATCTGGATCCTCAAAAGCTTCTTGAGGGCGGCTTTGAGCGTGACGTTGCGGAGATATTGGATTTTGCCAAAAACAGGCCGTTTGTTGTTAACTTGGGGCATGGAATTCTCCCACAAACCCCCATAGGAAATGTTGAAAAGCTTCTTGAGCTTGTTAGATGCCAACATTAAAACCAAAAATCGCCATTGTTTTGGCAAACTTGGGGGGGCCAGATTCTTTGGGGGCTGTTCGACCATTCTTGTTTAATCTTTTTTATGACCGAGCAATCTTGAGGTTACCAAATCCTTTGCGCTTTTTTTTGGCTTTGCTTATTTCGTGTGCCAGAGAGAAAAAGGCTCGAGGAATTTATTCCCTCTTGGGTGGCAAGTCTCCACTTTTGCAAAATACATTGGCGCAGGCCAGAGCTTTAAAGCGGTCGCTCGAGAAGGATTTTGATGTGTTGGTCGTTCCTGTTATGCGGTATTGGCGACCAAGGGCGAGAGATGTGATGGATCTTTTAAGTGCGTTTAATCCAGATAGAGTGGTATTTTTACCTTTGTATCCTCAATTTTCAACCACCACAACAAAGTCCTCCATTAAAGAGTGGATGTCTGTTGCTCCCCAGTGGGCCGCTAGAACAAGCGTGATAGATTGTTATTTTGCTAGTGTAAATTTTATAGCGGCGCATCAAGAATTAATAAGGCCCGTATTGAGGGAGGCGTCATTGATTGGTGTGCCGAGGATTCTTTTTTCTGCCCATGGATTGCCCAAGAAGATTGTGGATGGTGGAGATCCCTATCAAAAGCAAATTGAAACTACTGTGGCTCTTGTAATGAAGAAGTTTGAGGGGGTTGATTTTTCTATTTGCTATCAAAGCAGGGTTGGGTTGATGGAGTGGATCGGGCCGAGTTTAGGGGGTGAGCTTAAGCGAGCAGCGCAGGAAGGGCTGCCTGTTGTTGTTCCTATTTCTTTTGTTTCTGAGCATTCTGAAACTCTGGTGGAGCTTGATATTGAGTTTGCTGAAAAAGCTAGGGAGTGGGGGGTGGCTTTTTATGGCAGGGTTCCCGCTATTGGTGCTCATCCTCTTTTTGTAAAATGTCTGAATGAATTGGTTCGTTCTTTGTTAAAAGAACCAGCTAACCTGGAATCATATTGCTTAGAGCGTTTGTATCGGGGATTGCGGCTGTGATGGTGGGTTGCTTTTCTTGTTGGGTTGCTCGTGCTAGTAACTCCAGAAGAGATCGGGTTTCTGGTTGGGTAGATTGAAGTTCTTTTAAAATTTGTGATAGCGTTTTATTTTCCCATTCTCCGATTAATTTCAAAAGAGCTGGGGTTGGGCTGTGTGGTTCAATGGTTAGAAGAAATTTTCCGAGCTGACGAATTGTCTGGTAGACTTCCGATCTGGTGTTTATCTCTTTTTCTTCGGGGGGGCTTTCATTATCAGTAAGGATGATTTCTGATAATGTTGTGATGGTGTCTTCTGTTTTTTTATCGCTTTGTGGTGTGGATTTTTTGGATAGGCTGTATAACCCAACCATTTCCTGTAAGTGGTTTGTTAATTTGCTAAAATCAGGGGCGTTTTCTTTCGCTTCTGTATCTATAATTTGGCTAATTTCATTTAAATTTTTTATGCTAGCTTCTAGGGTTGCTTTTTTTGCTTCTCCTTTTTCTTTTTGTACTTCTGAAAAAGCATTTCTAATTCTTCCTATGGTGATGAGACCATTTGCCAAAGCCTTTTGATAAGCATTGTTGGCGTCGCCGCCCTTTTTTGATAATCGTTCCAGAGTGTCATTTTCGTAGCACAGCGCTAAATTTATGGGCAGATCAAGTATCGACGCAAGTTCTTTAAAGGGTTCTGAGATAATGGTTTGTGTTGTCGATCTTAAAAAAGATTCTAAAATATGAGCACGAAACTCTTGGTTTGGGTCTTCTTTTTTTGAGGGGTGGCAGTCTTCCCAAAAAGCTTTTATAAACTTTAATAATAAAGATATATCTTCTGCAAAAATATCAAATCCGTATAGATGCAGTCTTGCTTCTATTAGCCAACAAAAAAGCTGCAAGTCTTTGGTTTTGTTTTCTAGTAGATCAAGGGTTAAGCTCTCGACTTCTTGCCAGTTGGCGCTTTTTATTTCCCCCTCCCAACTTTCTCGGCTCAATCCATCGTTTTCCTCACGCCTTGCGTCACGAATTTTTACGTAAAGAGGATCGTAGCGCAACCAATCTCCTGCTTTACTATTTGTTGCTATTGGTTCTAGTAGCTTTTTGTGGGTGTCAAGAGAGTTATAGCTCATTATTCACCATCATCTTTTTCTTCTGCTTCTTCTTCTGAGGGGCTTTCTTTGGTCAGTTTTTTTGGTTTCTCGCTTAAATCTTCAAAGCTTATCGCTTCAACTTTTCCTTCTGTTAAAATGGGTTGCTCTTTTATTTCTTCTATTTCCTGTGGCAGTTTGGGCGCGAGAGTTGGGAATTTCGGCAGAGTAATAATTTTAGGCGTACCTTTTTTGCCAGAAGAATCAAGAAGACTAACAGAATTAAATACAGTGGTGAAGGTTTGGTCTGTTAAGGGGAGGCTAAATTTTAATACATATGGGTTCGGGTCTGTTATCTTCGAAAAAGAGCCATTGGGGGCAAGATGATTGCGAAGCAACCACAAAAGAGCCCACTGGCTGTCATATACAAATTCAGCAGTTTCTCCCTCTACTTTTAAGGATGGCTGATTGGTGTCTGAGGTTGGTTTAGGTGATGTTCCTGTTTCTGGCCACTTAAAACCAACTGTTATTGGGTTCCCGAATGTCCAGCTGCCTTCTGTCTTTTTGTCATGTTTATCGATTGTTGTTATTTCATCTGTTTTTAAGTACCAATCAACAATAATATTGCCGCCTTTTTCTTTTTCTCTTGCAATTCTGAAGTCAACTTTTATTTTAAATGTTGGTTTGTCGATATTGGGATCTTTTAAATATGCATCAAGAAATTGTTTGACATCCTCCATAGCTATTAAAAATTGCACAATTTCTTTCATTTCAGATCCAATTTGATAAAGTTGATCTAAAATTTCTTTGGTGGAATTTCCGCATTCTTTAAAGATGTTGAAAAACTCTCGAATATCTTCTGGATTTGCTTTTCCTGAATTTTTATCAAGAGTTACTCCAACAAATGGAAATTTTTCTTTCAAGTTTTTGTTGAAAAATGAAGCCAATTTTTTATAATTTATAATGGCATGTTGGCGCTGCAAGACTTCCGCCTTGGATAAAAGCTTTATTTTAATTTCACGCAATATTTCTAGTAAATAATCACCAGAAGGCTCTTTGAGCTCTTCAATATTAGGCATTTTAAGAATGTCTTTGTAATTGCTAGCATTGAGATCTTTAAAGATAAAGTTTTCTAGTTGGGCTAAAGAATTGTCTGGTTGTTTCTTTTCGTATTTTTCTACTTGTTCGGTTAATCTTATCCATTTTTCTATAAGCGCTTCATCTCTATCTTCAGCACTATCAAAAGCAGGGCTTTTTAGAAGCTCCACAATTGGTTTGGCAAAATCATTTACGGTAGCAATTAATAGCTCTCTTTGAACGGTTATATAGTGCTTTAAATCATTGGCATCTCGAACAGCGAAAGCTCCTATAGCTGCTCCAGATTTTCCATCCCACCATGAAAAATCATCCGACTTCATTTTGTAGGGTTTATGCTGATTGGTATAGATATCTATATGTGAGAGCAGCCACTGAGATTGGTTGCAAAGTATATTGCGAAGATCTATGTATGCTTTACTAACGTCGTCATTTTTCAAAATTTCCAATAGCTTACCAAGGATTTCAGAAACCGCTTTAAAGTCATTAATTTGCGCCCTCAATATTCTTTCTGATTCAGTTCCTGGCTTTATGTCTTTTGGTGTGTCAATAAAGGTTTGGGCTTTTCCTAGGGAGGACACTAAGATTTCTTGTAAATTTATTCTTGCTGCGATTTTTATGTTTTCTTGAATAGAAAGCGGGTATTCGAGTAAATCTTTACTGATAAAAGCATCAAAATCTTTCATCGCATTATATGCCGCCTGAACAAGACTTTTGTCCCAATATACAAGTTTTCCAGAGGGAATCTTAGTTGTTAGCGGTTTTCCTGTTGGGGCTCCCATAAAGCTGAATTTGAATAAAGACGAAAGACATTTTCCTAGATTTAGTAGGCCATGTGATAAAGGCAGAGATTTTTGATTAATTCCTTTATCTGCCAAAGATTCATTAATTATGACTAAAAAGCTCTTAAGACGGTTAAATCCTATGGCTGTTTGATCAACCAAATACTGCCCAACATCTTTTCCAAAAAGGGGAGACAAATCTATATAATCTAAAAGTTTGTCGAATTCCTTTCCCGGCATAAAATTCTTTCCATCCATCCAGGTTGATCCCGCCTCACCTAATGAGGGAAGAGTTGCAGTTAAATCACCCACAGCATTCCTAAGGCTCGTAAGTTCAATTAAGCGTCTTTCTTGCTGGCTTTGTAATTGGTCTATTAAAATTTGAAGGCGGGACATTAATGTTAGTGGATCATTTTTAGAAAACAGGGAGTTTAAAAAATTCTCATAAAGCACAGAAAGGGTTTGGCGTGCCATTTGTTGATAAGGTTTTAGATCTATTAAAGGATATGAAGATTCGTTCAATAGTTTTCTAAAATCTGCATACTGCCCAATGAAACTGTCAGGTAGATGTGATCCAAATGTATACATCACAAGGCTATCAAGATCTCTAGCATCAGGAGCGCTTTTTAGATTATTAAACTTAAAAAGCATATCATTTAGCTCATGTAGGCCTTCTACATATTTTTTCAAAAGAAGATATTCGCTTGATGATAATGGATTTAAAAGTGCAGATAATGAATTTGATCTATCAGCGCTGGATGGTCGCAATTGCAATAAATCACGAGCCTTCATTAATAGATCTACGTAAATTGTTCGAATAACAATCTCTTGATACGCAACCTGTAAACTAACATGGATGTCTTTGTGAAGAGGGCTGAACCAAGAAGCTGGAATAGCTACGGAAAAGAACTCAGTTCGTTGAAGTTCTTGCATCATTTCTAGAAGTTGTCGCGCATAGGTGTCAAAAAGAGATGCCGAGTGGCCGGGTTCATCAATTTTCAGATGCTGCATATCTCTTAACAGGCTACTCATTTTTGATAAAACAGGCAAAATCCGTTCTTTTTTTTCTCCAAAGGAATCATAAGCATTAAATATTCCATACGTGGCAAATAACACAAAGCAAATGGTAGCTCCACGTATTAAATTGATACCGCGATTCAGTAGGCTTATTTTTCCAGCTAGTGGCTTAGCTATCCCTATTTCTGAAAATATTTTTGAATGAAATAAATCTTTCAGAAAAACAAGAGAGATGGATTTATTATTGTGTGCTTCTAACGATATTTTTGATACTTCATCTTTTGGAGCCGATAGAGTTGTAAACTCATGACCTGTAAAATAAATGCCTCTAAGTATTGGGGCTTCATGAACAACGCTATTGTGAAAAATACGATTTAAATATCCGCCAAGATTTTCGGATATTGTTAGAAGTTCTTTTGAGAAGATAAGCAAGCTATCCGCATTATTTGGATTTATGTCAGAACTTAACAATTCAGTGCGCAACCCATCTATTTTCTCATCAAGATATTGAAATGCTTCCTCCATCCAGCTAGGGGAATACATATATTGCAAGTTATATGGACTTGACCACCCTAGAATATTTTCTCTGTTTTTTGATGGCAATTCTTGTGAAAAGCATTGGAATCCGGGAATTATATCGCAATGAGTAATCATTACATAAACAGGCAATCTCATGCATAGACTACTTTGCATTCTGTTAAGAGTATGCAATATGTTGTTAGCCCGAGTTTGTAGTGCGTCTGGAGTTAGTTTTTCCTTTCCATAAAGATCTTGCGCGTTTATACAAAGAATAATACCGTTTAACGGCCTTTTTGCTCTGTATCTGGCTAGCAAAATAAGTAAATTGCGCCAGGAGTTAGTGTCTGTTTCGGTTTCAGGATCATTTAAAAATAATCGTCCTGCTACGTCGATAAGAACGCCTCTACTAAAAAACTTCCAACGAATAGATGGATTTGGTTCGTGTAAACTAAAATCTGGACTTCCGTGAGGTTCGTGCAGTTGGGTTTGATTTACAAGTGTGGATTTTCCTGAATTTTTTGCACCAATCACTAAATACCACGGGAGCATGTATACCGCGTTTTCACCTAGATGTTTTTTTAAAAACTCAAAACCTTTTAGAAAAATTTGACTAATAGAATTAACTTCTATCCATTTATGTCTTATCAAAAAGGTTGTAATGATGCCTCCAAGAGGAGGCAGAGAAAACTCTCTTTTAAAAAGAGATCCTTTTTTTTCCAAACTTATGGGCTTACTTTTGTTGATGCTTTTGTTGATAACTAGGATACAAATTAATGCAATGATAATGCCAAAAAATAATAGTAAAAAAATAAGACCAGATAGGCTGCTTGTTTGGCTTTCCAGAAACTGAGTAAAGTTTAATAATGTTGGTGACATTAGATTACCGGGCCTTGTTTTGTAAGGTGAAAAATACCCTGAAGAACTTCATGAAGATCTTGCGAGATAATAGTCCACACCCCATAACTTACGAATAAATAGATGATTATGACACTGAGAGCGACTATTGACCATGGTCGCATATCTGGCAGCCCTTTTGTGGGAGTTTCTGTGAAGACAGACATTAATGAATCATCGAGCAAATTATCATATCCACCTTGAATCAATCTGGGCGAGCGATGATAGATAAAGCTGAATAGTTGCTGTTTATATGAAAGAATTTGATGATTATCTTGTTCGCGAAACCGACCTTGAAATCCCAAGGAGAGTGATAATAAATAAACTCTAGCGAGCTCTCGTTGAAGAGGATCGTTAGTTTTTAAAAGGCTATCTATTTGGGTAAATATTTTTTCTCCACCGACTTGTGTTTGAAAGATTTTAGTTTCTAGGCAATTTTGTCTCCAATAATCTGCCCCATGCCAAGGCAGATTTATCATGATTTCATCGGCCAATGTGATAAAAACATATAATGCTTCTTGTATAAAAATTGCATTTGGACCAATGGAAACTCGATGAAGCTTTTCACGTTGTTGATTAAAAAAAGTAACGACTCTTTCTTGCAATGACAAAACTGGCCCAGATACTGTTATTGTTTTTGGGTCATCAATTTGTTCTTCTGCTGCGAGAGGGGGAGCGCTGCTGCTTCTTAAAGCGGCTTCTTTCACGCGCAATAGCTCATAATAGAACGCGTCAAATTCAGTACTTATGATGCCATGATGAAAGAGATTAAGCATTTTCATGGAGAATCGTTCTGCGAAACAAAAAGGGTGATATCTATAGGCCTTTTTTCTGGACTATCTCCTGGATTAAAAATATTTAAATTATTTTTAGCCTTAATAAATTCATCTCCTTTTTTAATAGTAAAAATAAGGGTCCCTGGATTTGGTATTAAGTCTCCTAGTTGATCATTATTTAATAATGTTCTTTGTGCTCCGGAAATTCGCCTCGTGGTTACGACTTCAATTTTTTCGTCAGCGCTGATAATTGACTCTTGTACCCAATCATGCATTTGCTTTTCGCTCATGCCAGGCGGACAGCGGAAGCCTATATGCAAATCATCGTTTAGATAATTCGGGTGTATGTGTAAGTAAAACAATCTTTCTTGCTGATGAAATGGAATACTTAAATAGCGTTGTTGAATAGATGAAACTGTTTTTTCGAAAAGATTTAAAAAATAATCCAAGCTATCGCTCGGATTGAAATGATTATAAGTCGGTAGTTAGGAATTTGTGTGGTTTGAAGAGGTAACAAGTGAGCGGCAACGTTTAGTAATTGATCAAATAGGCGCTCAGGATGAAGTTTTTCAATGGTTGCTATTGGCTCAAGAATGCAAAGAGCAGAAATGAGTGGTTTTAGCGTTTGCAATGTTTCTCGTAATAAGGAAGGCGAGGTTACTTGTTGTGATTTATTAATTAAATATGCGGCTTTTTGACGTAGATTTAAGGTAATTTCTGCTAGATTTTTTCTAATTGCATGATTCTCCGGTATTTTTAAAGATGCAGCTAGAAATGGTCGCAAAGAAAATTGCTTTCCATCAAAATCTAGCTTTATAATCGGAAACCCTACATATTCATTTGGGACCTCTCCTATATTGAGAAAAATTTTGGGTCGCAAAATAGGTAAATTAATAACATTATCCGGGCTGTTTTCATCTGTAATGTTAGAGTATTCAATTGAATCATAACGTTTTTTGTTATCTGTTGTTTGGTGTAGGCATAAACAAATAGTAATTTCAGTTGAACTTTTGAGCTCTAGACTATTTAAATTATAACGAAGAGATGTGTTCTGCGATGCAGTGTTTTTATTGTCTAGGCTGTGAAGAACAACAGATCCGTCGGGTAACACTGCAAAAATGTGCGTAAACTCCAAAATACCTTGATTTAATAAATTTTTATCAATATCGAGCTCTAAGACACCCCAGCACGTGTAAGCATTAGAAAGCAGGTGTGTGTAAAGAAGTTGCTCAATTCTTTGTTCGTTGTATTGAAAGTGCTGAGGGCTTAGTAGCATTCCCTCATGCCACTGAACTTTATAAACATTTGACAGTGTTGTAGGTGACATAAGTATTAAAGAATGTATTTTAATAAAATTATGAGTATTTTTAGAAGGAATAGCAAGAAATTCCTGAGAGGGGATTCTGAACTTCCTGAAATTATTTATGTTTTTGATTTTTCTTTTTGTTTAGTGTCTAAATGTTTTTGTTTGACGCCGCGATTAAAATTTCTTATTGTGGACAGACCTTTGGAAGGGTGGCCGAGTGGTTAAAGGCAGCAGACTGTAAATCTGCCGACGTATGTCTACGCAGGTTCGAATCCCGCCCCTTCCACCATTTTATTATTGTTGTTGCAAAATATTAAGCAGTTGATCTAGCTGGCTTAATTTTTTGAAATGAATGACAAGGTTTCCTTCTTCTCCTTTAACATTAAGATTCACTTTCATTTCAAGAGTGTTTTCTAAAAGCTCAGTGATTGCTAGAATATCTGGATCAGATGCGCTAATGCTTTGATTCTTGCCGTTAGTGTTGCTGGCCTGCGGAAGTTTCTTTTGTTTTGCTAATTTTTCAACGTCCCGGACATTAAGTTTTTGAGACAAAATTTGTTCGACAAGTGCATCTGGATTTTCTGCCGTGATAATTGCTCGTGCATGGCCTGCGCTTAACTTATTTTCGCGAATGAGAATTTTAATGTCTTGAGAAAGCGTGGTTAGCCTTATCATGTTTGCAACGTAGCTTCTACTTTTGCCTATACTATTTGCGATTTGTTCTTGTGTTAAATTGAATTCTACTTGTAATCGTTTTATGGCTTCAGCTTCTTCAATAGGATTTAAATCATGACGCTGTAAATTTTCAATCAACCCTATTTCTAGAGCTTCTTGATCATTGCAATTGATAATCACTACAGGAACGCGGTCAAGACCTGCCTGGTTTGCTGCTCTCCAACGTCTTTCACCTGCAATAATTTCAAATTTATCATGCTCTATTTTTCTAACAAGCAGAGGTTGTAAAATTCCTTTTCTCTGTATTGAAAGCGTGAGATCAGAAAGTTCTTCCGTTGAAAATTCTTGCCTTGGCTGATTTATGCCTGGCTGAATTTTTGTAATTTCTATTGATTGAGGTGTTTGTTGCGCATAAGAAATGCTTGTTTCTCCTAATAAGGCGGCAAGACCTTTTCCAAGTGGTGATCTGTTTGCTATAGCCATTATTTTCTCCTAATTAATGCTTACACGTTGTAGTAGTTCTTTTGTTGCGTCCATATATGATATAGCACCAGTGCTTTTAACATCATATAAAATGATCGGTTTTCCATGTGAAGGTGCTTCTGCAATTTTTACATTTCTCGGGATGACTGAATTGAAAACTTTTTGCTGAAAATGAAAACGTATATCATTAGCAATTTGCTGATTGAGTGAACTACGGCGATCATACATAGTTAATAAAATTCCCAATAATTGAAGATTGGGATTAAAGCCGCCTTGAATGCGTTGAATGATTTGCATGATATGGCTTATGCCTTCTAATGCATAATATTCACATTGCATGGGGACGATGATATGTGTGCTTGCTGTTAAAGCATTAATTGTTAGAAGCCCTAGTGAGGGCGGACAGTCCACAATGATATAGTCATAAAAATTTTTATATTTATCTAGATTTTTTTGAAAAATGAATTCTTTATCATGCTTTTGAAGGAGCTCAACATCAGCTGCAGCTAAGTTCATATTTGCGCTAATAAGATGTAAATCTGGAATATATGTGTGTTGAATTGGGCTAAGTTGCGAGCCAGCCATCCATTCGTAAGTGCCTGGATGATTTTTGTCTCCATTAACTCCAGAAGTGCTATTTCCCTGAGGATCGAAATCTATGAGGAGTGTTTTATAACGAGATGCTGCAATAATAGTTGCCATGTTAACCGCGGTTGTGGTTTTTCCTACGCCACCCTTTTGATTGGCAAACATAATGATTTTTGCTGTCATTTTTTTTGAACCCTTTCTATTTTTGCAATGCATCCGGCTGAACTTGGAAAAATTTCTACTTCAAATAACCACTTTTCTCTTGCTTCTGAAATTTCTTCCTGAATTTTTTCACCTTTCAAAAACAAGCCCTTTAGTTCTTTTGTTTCGTGTGAAACAAAATCTATAATTTCTAATGTGTCCTTTAGTGATGCAAAAGCTCGACTTGTGATAATGGAGAACTCTAACAAGTCAAGATCTTGCCAACGGCATTCATGAATTGTGACGGGCAAATCATATAAGTTTTTGATGTGATTTAAAAATGTCACCCGTTTCTTGTTAGGTTCCACGAGATGTACATTTTTTGCGCCGTCAATGGAAAGTATAATCCCGGGAAATCCGGCGCCTGATCCGATATCTAAAACAACATCACTCTCATAGTTTATGAACGGCTTCAGATCTAGTGAATTTTTTATGTGACGCTCGTAGAGAGTATTTTCTGTTTTTTCTTGAATTAAATTTATAGATTTATTCCATTTAATTAGCTCGAAAGAAAACGTATCAAAAATATCTGTGGGCATTGAAAATGAAAATAAATCTTATTTTTAAATTTTATGGGTCTATTTCGTTTTTGTCTATAACATATTTTGAGTGACAATATTCACAAATGATTTCTGTAAAATCATCCTGATTTTCAGTTGTTTCGAAAGATTTAAGTATATTCATGATTTTTTCTTTGTTGCACGTGCAACGAAATGACAGATTTGTTTCACGTGAAACAACAGGTTGCAAATCCTTGAAGACAAGATCTAATAATTTTCCCATTTCGGGTCCTGTGCTCAGTAACTCATATGGTTTTATTGTTGCTGAAAAGCAAGATATTTCGTGCCACAAATCTGCATCTTCTTCCTCTTGAGAGTTGGAGGCAGCTGGCATCCTTTGTAACAAAAAAGCTGCGCTTTCTGTTTGATGGCTTTTTACATCACTACAAATTAAAACTATGGTTTGAATTTGTTGGGATTGAGTGAAGTAATGCTGAAAGCACTCTTGAAGACTGTGTGCGTTGAGTTCAACGATAGTTTGATAGTGTTGCATTTCAAAATCGACTGTAAAAACAAGTTTTCCACCTTGGCCAAAAATCTTTGGTAGAGATAGGTTTTCAATGTCTGCATTGAAGTTCTGATCGAAAGTCGCACAACATCTAAATGATTGGCTATCAAGTAAGTTTGTTAGGGCAAGCTTCACTGGGCTTGTGCCCATTAGTTGCATGGTAGCTTGCGATTCACCTTTTATGTCCATAGTGAAACATTGAGACATGGCGGTCATTTCAGCAAGTATAGCTTTGATTTTATTGGGGTATTGATGATTTTTCAAGGCATTTGTAATAGACCGAGTTAATCGACAGAAATGACCTTTTATAGTTCCATTCTTTAAATAAAAGGAGATACAGCGATCTGTTTGCATTTTGTGAATCTAAAAATAATTTTCTGATAAAATATCAAAGATTGAGAAGATAATCTAGATTATGATTTTTAGGCTCCTTACTTTGATTGGCTTAATAAATAAGAGTCTAAAACTACCAAAATAAAGCCACGACCAATCCTAGATCGCCACCCATAGAACAAGGTTGATGCGGATCCGTTTTTAATAAGAGAAATAAAATATTGAGTCGCTGAGATTTCATCTTGCTTTTTGCTTAGTGTTAGCAGCTGTTCAGCATGTAATTTAGCGCGAAAGGTTAAAAAAGGGTATGTGAGAGTTGCTTGAACTGGGGATATTGCAGCGCCTATTAAAAAAGACTCATAAATAGTAAGAGGTCCATCTTTATTAAAAAGATACTGCTTAAGATAATGATTTAAGGAAAGAAAAGTCCCAACATGGGCAAAGCTTGACAAAAAAGTTATCGAGCCTCCTTTAAAAAGCCATCGACAATTAGTAAGCAACTCCATAGGTTTAAATTTTTCTTCTTCGTAAAAAGGAATTTTCAAATTATTGGTAAGGCAGACCTTTATTCTTTCAAAGGGGTTAGCGCAGATAACGTCACTTAATGAAATTGCTCCCGTAGCCATAAGTGTTGGAAGAATCGAATATTTTGCTGAAACTTCAGGAAAGCATTTGCTTGTCTGTGATTTTGCGCAGGGATAAAGATTATAAATTACTTCGGATCTAAGGCATGTTTCAAAAAATTGAGTCGATAGAATTTTTGATAAATGGGTATCAGCTTTAAAAAAAATAGAAGGGATATTCTTGTAGGGAGCTCCAGTTAGCTGTTTGATAATTATTGTTAAGTCAAAAGGCAAAGCAACTGCTGCACGTTTAGCTCCCTTTTCCAAGCTTCTAAGAAATTTACTTGAAGTGGACTCAATTTTGTCATCGTCAGCTGGAAGAAGTGTTAGCCAAGATGCTAATAAGCATAGTATAAACTTTTTAATTATGATAAATATTGATTGATATTATTTTTTGCGTAGTTTTAAATTATGCGAGAGTTGATTTTTACTGTAAACACGCAAAACAGAAAAAATAAATAATGAACGAAGCTTCTTCTTTTACATCACGAGTAATTCACCACTTAAGTGGTCCTAAAACCACAAAAAATGTACAATTTATTGTGATGGGATTGGCTCTTTGTTCATGTGTAGCGACTTTAATCGTAATGCATTTTGGATCTGGAGTATTGAGAGCTACTGCCATTTTGCCATATCTTTATCTCAATTTAGCTCTTTTGATTTTAATAGCCATATTTATAGTCAAGCGGGTCGTTGTGCTATGGCTTGATCGCAAAAGAGGAATTCGGGGGACTAAACTTCATTTTCACTTAATTATGGTGCTTGCGATCACTTGTTTGCTTCCTGCAGTAGGTATCTCAATTTTTTCAACCTTTTTCTTTAATTCATCAATTAAATCACTATTTACCGAGCCATTTAAAACTACCATTAACGCAGCAACAGAAATTGCAGAAAACTATATAAAGGAAAATCAAAAAACAATACGTATTGATGGTATGAGCATGGTCATGCAATTGCGTCCTGTAGCAACAGCCTTGATACATGACGCAGATGAATTCAATCATGCGCTAACGCAGCTTTCAGAACAGCGGGGATTGAACGAGGTTCTTGTTCTTGATGGGCATCTTAATATTATTGCAAAATCTTATTTTACGTTTGCTTTAGCTTTTGAGAATATTTCTCTACAGGATTTGGCGAAAGCTAAAGAGGGGGAAATTGTTTTATTCACACAAAAAGATAAGGTTAGAGCTTTGTTGCAGCTAGATCCAGTGAGTGATACGTATTTATTTATAGGAAAAATGGTTTCTGAAGAAGTTACAAAGGCTTTAGATAAAGCTAAGGGGGCGGTAACAACATACTCAATGCTCGAAATTCAACAAGGCGATATTCAGTTAACTTTCCTTGCCTTTTTTGCAATCTTGGTTTTGGTTTTAATTTTAGCATCTGCTTGGCTTGGATTATCATTGGCCAATACATTATTTTCACCTATTTCAAAGCTTATAGAGGCGGCGGACAGAGTTAGCCACGGTGATCTGACTGTTCGAATTGAGAATAAGCCTCTTAATAATGAAATTGATAACCTAATTTCCGCCTTTAATCATATGACCCATCGTTTGAAAAAACAAAATGAGGAGTTGGCTTTTAATCAAAGGAAAGCGGCTTGGGCGGACGTTGCAAGAAAAATTGCTCATGAAATTAAAAATCCACTCACGCCAATACAGTTATCAGCTGAGCGATTGAAGCGTAAATACTTAAATCAAATTGAAACAGATCAAGATACTTTCCAAAATTGCATTGATACTATCGTGCGCCAAGTAAATCATATAGGCAACTTAGTAAATGAATTTTCATCCTTCGCTCGCATGCCTGATCCAAAAACGCAAGAAGAAGATCTTGTTGATTTGTGTAAACAAGCTCTGGATTTACAAATTCAAGCATATCCTCACATTGCCTTTAATTTCTCTGGTCCGAAAAACTTTTTGTGGGATTGTGATAGTCAGCAAATTAACCAGTTGCTGACAAATCTTTTGCAAAATGCTATTAATGCTGTAGAAGAAAATAAAATTTCAAAACCAAGCATTTTACTTCAATTGTTGCTGAGTGATAAACATTTTTATATGATTATTGAAGATAATGGGCCAGGTTTTGAAAAAGAGAATCGTGATCGTCTAATAGAACCTTATTATACAACGCGAGAAAAAGGTACGGGTTTAGGGTTGGCCATTGTTTCGAAAATCGCAATGGATCACAATGGAACTATAGAGTTTAAAGATAGAGAGCACCATACCGGTGCAAAAGTTGTTTTAGAATTTTCTTATTCGAAGAAGGAATAACATGGCATTTGATATTTTAATTGTAGATGACGAAAAAGATATTCGTGAGCTCATTTGCGGAATTTTGAATGATGAAGGATACAACTGCCGTATTGCTGCTGATGGAGTTCAAGCATTAGAGGAAATAAAAAAGCGCCAACCTAACCTTGTTGTTCTTGATGTTTGGCTGGGAGATGGAGAGCGTGACGGCTTGAAGATTTTAGAAATAATAAAGCGTGATCATCCTTATGTTCCTGTAATCATGGTTAGCGGACATAGCACCATCGAGACAGCTGTAGCTGCTATTAAAAAGGGTGCCTATGATTTTATTGAAAAGCCTTTTAAAACAGAACGTTTGTTAATGGTTGTTGAGCGTGCGATAGAATCATCATCATTAAAAAGAGAAAACGATGAGTTGCGCTTGCGTGCGGGTACTTCTGGCTTGATTGGTAAAAGTATGGCCATAGAGCAGATACGTCAGCTTATCGATGAAATATCTCAGGGAAATAGTAGAGCATTTATCACAGGTCAGTCAGGTACGGGCAAAGAAACAGTAGCACGAGAAATACATCGTCTTTCAAAAAGAGCAAACCTTCCTTTTACATTATTTAATTGCGGAAGTGTGCATCCTACGGCTATTGAAGCAGAGCTTTTTGGAACTGAAATTCAGGGGCAAAATCAAAGCGAACCAAGAAAAATTGGTATTGTTGAAAGAACTCATGGAGGAACCTTATATCTGGAAGAAATTCAACTTTTACCTTTACCAATTCAAGGTAAAATAGTGAAATTACTCCAAGATGGGACATTTTTTAGGTTAGGTGCTAAGGATCCTATTAAGGTTGACATCCGATATTTTGCAAGCACTTCTGAGAATTTAAATGATTTGGTTCAGAATGGTAATTTGAGGGAAGATCTGTATTATCGTTTTACTGCTAATCATATCCGACTTCCTTCTTTAAAAGAACGTGCGAGTGATATTCCGTTTTTGATAGCTCATTTTATGGAATCTATAGCGAAAAGTCGTTGTTCAATGCCAAGAAAAATTGATGATTCCGCGCAAACAATTTTACAGACATACAATTGGCCCGGAAATATTGTGCAGCTTAAAAATGTTATTGAGTGGTTGTTAATAATGGCTGGTGGTGATCCCGTTAGCCCTATAACTGCTGAAATGCTTCCTCCGGAAATTCAAGAGGATACCCCTCTTGGTGGAAATTGGCAGCAAAAATCAGCTGATATTATTGTTCTTCCATTGCGCGAAGCAAGAGAAACTTTTGAAAGAAAATATTTATTAGCGCAAATTCAAAGATTTGATGGAAATATTTCTCAGACAGCCCGATTTATAGGAATGGAGAGATCTGCATTACATAGAAAATTACGTGCATTAGGGGTTGGCGATTATCGTGAAGGGTAAAAAGTGAAAGCAATTATTCTTGGCGCTGGCCAGGTAGGATTTAGTATTGCGCGATATTTAGTGCAAGAGCAAAATCATATTACTGTTGTTGACCACTCTCCTCAGGTTCTTGAGCTTATTTCAGATAAATTAGACATCCAGCCTGTCTTAGGATTTGCTTCTCATCCTGATGTTTTGGATCGAGCTGGAGCAAAAGAAGCAGATTTAATTATTGCTGTTACTTCCTCTGACGAAGTGAACATGATTGCTTGTGAAGTTGCAAAATGTTTATTTGATGTGCCGATGAAAATAGCACGAGTGCGTCATCAAAATTATTTGCGATCAGCTTGGTCAGAAATGTTAGCCTCTCAGCAGTTAACAATAGATGTGATTATTTCACCTGAAGTTGAGGTTGCTCAAACAATTAATAGAAATTTACGTGTACCTGGAGCGTTTGATGTTATTTCGCTAATTGATGAGTCGCTGAAGCTTATAGGTGTGAGGTGTTTATCTCATTCAGGAATAATAAATACGCCTATAAAGCATATCAATTCTTTGTATCCTCATCTTGATTTAGTTATTGTGCTGATTAAACGAGATGAACAGATAATTTTCCCGTCCTCGCGAGATCATCTTTTAGTTGATGATGAGGTCTATGTTATTACGTTGCAGGAGCAGTTGAATGGTGTGATGGAAGCTTTTGGATACTCAACTTCTGAGAGCCGAGAAATTTTAGTAGTAGGTGGCGGAAATATTGGCTTGAATTTAGCTGTAGGCCTAGAAAAAGACTATAAAAATGTTCATGCTCGTATTATCGAGAAAGACGCTGCACGTTGTGAACAAATAGCGCGCTTTTTAAAGCGTACGGAAATTTTACAAGAAGATGCTTTAGATTATGATTTACTACAAGAAGCAAATATAGAAAATTGCGAAACCGTTATTGCAGTAAGTAATGATGATAAAGTTAACATATTGGCTTCATTGATTAGTAAGAGGCACGGAGCAAAAAGATCGTTAGCGCTTTTGAATAATATGCAGTACGCTTCTATGGTTACTTCTTTGGGGGCTGATGCAGTTATTAGTCCAAAAGCACTAACGGTATCAACTATTTTGAAACATGTGCGAGAAGGAAACTTGCAAAGCATTCATCCAATTGCTGAAGGTAATGTGGTCTTGATAGAAGCGCGAGCAAAAGAAACCAGTCATATCATAGGTCTTGATATTGAAGATGTAACAATTATGTCTGAAATTATGGTTGTTGTTCTAATGCGTGGGGAAGATCTGCATTTTCTGCCAACTAGAATGAATATTAGTGCTAATGATAAACTTATTATTGTAACTCAAAAAGAGTCAGTACATAAAATTGAAAAGCTATTTTCCATCCGTCCTTATTATCTGTAAAACTTCCGAGAAAATTATGATTCCCATTTTTATTTTTCTAATGACATTGTTGAGTTCTGGTTTTTCTGAAAGCGGCGTTGATGAAGCTAATCTAAAAATTATTGAGCAATTTTTAAGTTCAATGACAACTCTCAAAGCTGATATGGAAATGGATATTTTTGTTAATGGTCGGCGCTCTAATCATTTTGAAGGAAAAATCTGGTTAGATCGGCGAAAAGAATTATTACGCATCAATTATGGCAAAGATAAAATGATTGCTAAAAATGGGATGCTTTTTGTTTACCAGGAAGGACAAGAAACGCAGAAATTTGATGCAACAGACACACCTGCAGGCATCTTATTAAAGCCGTCGATTAACTTTAATGATAAAAAAATTGCTATCAAGAATTTTGTAAAAAATGATGAACGTTGGGAGCTTTTTTTGACGTATGATAGTCCTGTTGGTCAAATACCTGTAACGCTTTTCTTCAAGCCTTTACCAGTGATGATATTGTTGGGCTGGGAAATCCAAAATCCTGATGGCTCCATAACAAAAGTGTGTTTAGATCCATCTCAAACACACATGTCTATTTCTATAGACTCATCTATTTTTTGTGCTAAATAGTTATTTTTCTCTGCTTTTTATTTCGCAGGCAGAAACAATGATATTATATTTGGTTGGGTTTCCTGTGATTTTTTTTTGAGCTCGGCACATGTTTTTATCGCAGCCTAGGCGGGCAGCCATTTCAGTTGCTCCATTTATTAAAAAGGGTGATTTATCAAGGAGGCGTTTCTTGAGTATCTTTTTGCCGTGATAATTTCTATCTTGATTTAATTTATTTGAGCGCAATGTATGAATATCTAAAAGTGAATAAACGCCGTTGCAATACGCAATTGTTTGTGCGATAGCTATCATGAATACAGTCTTCTTGATACGAAAAAACATAAAAAATCACTCTATTTGGTTCTTTTATTTTAATATTATAATTTTAACATATAATTAACAGTGAACATTGATCATATTTTTGTGTAAAAAATCAGTATTTATTCTGATAAAAAAATAAAAACATGATTTTTATTTATTTTGAAATAAAAAATATAATAAATAAATAAATTATATTTTTTGGCAAACTAAAAAACTTGCTAGTCTTAGGGTTTTTATGGTTTAATAAAGAAAAAATGAAATAATGAGCCAGATGAATGAGCTTAGAATCTGGCCACATGTTGTTTGCTTAGGGATGTTTTATTTATGGGTAAAAAATTATTAATTGATGCGGCTCACATTGAAGAAACAAGAGTCGCAGTTGTTGATGATCAGTATTTAGAGGAATTTGATTCTGAGCATTATAGTAAAAAACAGCTTAAATCCAATATATACCTAGCGAAGGTTGTGCGTATTGAACCATCATTACAAGCAGCTTTTGTGGAGTATGGTGGAGATAAGCACGGGTTTCTTCCTTTTTCAGAGATTCATTCTGATTATTATAGAATTCCTGTGTCTGATCGTAAGTCCTCAGATTCTCAAGAGAATGATGATGAAGTGGATGGCGAAATTGCGGATGGAAAAGAGCGCTCAATTAAAGAAAAGCGCAATTATAGATACAAGATTCAAGAAGTTATCCAGAAAAATCAAATCTTGTTAGTGCAGGTGATAAAAGAGCAGCGGGCTAATAAAGGCGCAGCCTTGTCAACATTTTTATCTTTGGCAGGCCGTTATTGTGTTTTGATACCAAATGCTGGCAATAGAAATGGTGGAATTTCTCGTAAAATCCAAGATAATCCCGATCGTAAGCGCTTGAAAGAAGTGTTGACTGGATTGGATATACCGGAAGGAATGAGCTTGATCGTTAGAACTGCCGGACAGGAGCGTTCAAAAATTGAAATTCGCCGAGACTACGAATATTTGATGCATGTATGGGAAGAAATTCGTGAGAAGACTTTAAAATCTATAGCTCCTTGTCTTATTCATGAGGAAGGTGATCTTGTGAAGCGTGCGATTAGAGACATTTACACGCGCGAAATAGATGAGGTTTTAGTTGAGGGCGAGGAGGCTCATAAAGAGGCAAAGAATTTTATGAAAGTTCTGATGCCGAGCCACGCAAAAAAAGTAAAACTCTACAAGGATGCACAAGTTCCTCTGTTTCATAAATTTAAGGTTGAGCAGCAAATTGAAAAAATGATGTTTCCTAAAGTTGAGCTTCCTTCGGGCGGATCGATTGTTATTAATCACACAGAAGCTTTAGTTGCTATAGATGTGAATTCTGGTAGATCAACGCGTGAACGTAATATTGATGTAACAGCACTTAAGACAAATTTAGAAGCAGCACAAGAAATCGCTCGCCAATTGCGTTTACGAGATTTGTCAGGATTGTTGGTGATCGATTTTATTGATATGGAAGAAAATAGCCACATTAACCAAGTTGAGCGAAAACTAAAAGAATCTTTAAAGCCAGATCGTGCACGTATTCAATTAGGTAGAATCAGTCAGTTTGGTTTACTTGAGTTATCTCGTCAGCGTTTGCGTCCAAGTTTGATTGAAACACATACATTACCTTGTGCTCATTGTCATGGAACAGGCATCGTGCGCTCGATAGAATCGTTATCTTTACAAATACTACGAGCTATTGAAAGAGAAGCGGTGAAAGGAAGGGCAGCAGAAATTCAAGCAGCCGCTCCAAAAGGAGTAGATCTATATCTGCTTAACCAAAAGCGCAAAGAAATTACATTGATTGAAAGTCGTTTTGATGTGTCTATTTATGTGGTACATGAAAATGTGGCTGTTTCTCCATTTTTCCGAATCGATATTCTCAGCGTAAGAGAGGGTATTGTTCAGAATGAAGAAACGAATAAAACAAAGATAGGTACTTCAAAAGCGCAGAAAAAAGATAGCAGATCTTTATCATCAGCTGAAGAAGATGCAGACGTAAAGACGAATCATGCTCATGAACCGCGTAATAAAAGATACAAGAAAAGGCATTCTTCATATAAAAAGAACTCGCGCTTCAAAGATGAAAAAAATCAGAGTAACACAGCAGGAGATCAGGAACTTAATAAGATAGATAGCACACCAAAAAATCAGGGAGAAAAAACACAAGATCATCCAAAAAGCGCTGAAATTATTGCTCCACAATTTGGAAAAAAAACTTACAAGCATAGAAATTCTAGGAAAAAAAGAGGTGAGCAAAAGGAAAAAAAATCTATAGCTAGTTCTAGCGAAAATGAAGAAGCAAGCACTAAGCCAAAAAAAATTGGCTTAGGAGGCTTTTAGATTAGTTTCTCTTAAGCGAACGTATGAAATCTACAGTCTCGCTTAAGGGTTACTTTATTGAATTTATTAAATCCTCAACCTCACTTAAAGAGTTGAAGGACGTGGTCATATTGTTAAATTGTTGAACACGTTGTACCATCTCAGCCATTTGAGGAATTGTTTCTATAGTGCTGCTTTCAAGTGCACCTACAGCAACTTTCCCAGCAGCACCGTCTCCTAAGTAATGATAAATGGGTAAGCCTGATCCTACAGAGTATTCATGCGTTCCTATTTTTTGAACATTATTATTGGGTAGGTACAATCCTTTATCTAGCATTTCCAACCCATTAGGGTTGTTAAAGCGTCCTACGATAATTCTTCCTACAAGCTCTCTTTGCCCATTGTTAAAGCTTGCATAAATATTGCCATTTTCGTCAATTTGCGGTGATTTGAAGGTCCCTGCAGAATGACCATTAGCTTGAATTTTTAATCGGGACGATCCGCTTTTTATCACCATAATTCCATCTGACTTGCCGACCGTTCCTAATTTCATTTCTGATGTAATAGTTGCATCTTCGGGGCAGGTAATATGTATATTAGGGGCTGTAGCTTCACCATTGAAACTTAATGGGGACCCTTTATCATTAAAATTAATGATAACAGGTTGGGCAGCAGATGAATTCGATGGTGTTCCAGCACTGTATGCCCCATTTACGGTACATCCTGCTGGTGCTTGAACGGTTAGTGCCCAAGATTGCCCGCTTCCGCTGCTGCTCGCCCAGTCAGCATTTCGGGTAAAAACATAATTTAAGGTACGTGGGGTACCAGAAGAATCATGAACGGTGACAGCTCTGGTGACGCTGTCGCCAACTTTAGCATTAAGTCCGCAACTGAACTTTATTTCTGAAGTTTGTTCTGCTGCTGAACTTATATCTGAAAAGTCTAGAGTTTTAAAGGTAGCAGTTTCTAGGTTTGTTGGCAGAACTCCATTTACTGCTGGAACATACACTAATTTCATACCAAAATGATTTTCTAGTTCGTTCTTTGAGTTAAGTTGAAAAGAGCCAACACGGGTGTAATATGTATTTTCTTCCGGGTCTTGCACTAACAGAAAGGACGAGTCGCCTAAGAGCGCTAAGTGAGTATCTACCAGGGACTCAACTGGAGCGCCTACGCCTCGAATATAATATTGAACATTGTTTTCTAAAAGGCCAGCTGCCTCGCCACCCATATATGAATACCATACGGATTGAAAAGTATGACGAGGGCGTCCCGCGACAGTTGATTCTGCCGCTAAATTATGCGCTGTATCATTGGTTGCTTTGGCTGTGTTGTTTAGGGCAATAGCATTTCTGGTCATTGCGCTAGAGATGCTTGAATTGTCATAACGAGGTACTAGATCTGTCATTATGCTACCTCAGTAGTTGTAGGGTTGGTTATAGATTCTCCGCCGCTGTAAACAGACAGCATGTTTTTAAGGGGTTGGTTTCCATTGTAATAGGTAGGGAATTTACTATTAATAGTTGGATCGAAGCGAACTTGTTCAATTCTTTTCTGCGTATATGTTGGGATAATTACGCTTTCTTCGCCATTTGAAAGAACGGCATGGATGTAATAATCACCTTCTTCAGCTTTTTCTCCATCATCCTTGATTCCATCCCAATTTACGTTTCTAATGCCAGGTTCTTCGTTTGATTCCCATGTTCTTATGGAGTCGCCGCTGCGATTGAGCAATGCTACTTTTACAATACCTGCGTCTGGTATTTCTAGGGCAAATGTTGCAGAGTTTCCTTTAAGTGTTAGCTTGCTGTCCTTAACTAAAGCGTCTTTTCCGACTAGTTGGCTCATCAACAGATGTGTATTGCGCAATTGGATTTTGTTATTTTCTTCTTGTAGGGCTGCTCTTTGCATGTTGCCAGTTGCATTAAGCATATCCAGCATGCTCCTAAGCATATCGGTTGTGTTGAATTTATCATCTCCTAAAGGTACGCGACCTTTTACATAAGCCAGAACCATTTCTTGAATACCTCTTACGGTTTTCTTAATATCTCTTTCTAATTGGCTACCTTCACCTTTGGTAAGTGTATCTATATCAGGATTTGGATTTCTTAGTAATTCATCAAAGGGAGTGCCACTAGATTTCTTTTCTTTAGTTTCCCTAGCAAAATACTCTGCAGAGTTGTTGGGGCGAATCTCGCCAGTGCCTGTTGCAGTAATTGTCATTTTGATTCCTTATATTGCTATAGATTTAGGGAGGCCAGGGCCTTTGAATTGCATTCTAGAAGGATCCATGGAATATCCTTCATGAGTAATAATTTTGATAAACTCTTCGCGATGCTGAGCAAATAGAGCTACAACTCGATCATTCGAACCAGAAAACATAATGCGTACAGATCCGTTTGGGCTATTTTCATCAATAACTTTTCTATCAAAACGCATATGAATGTCTACAATTCCGTCAGGGTGTTTTAATGGAACTGTAATATGTGGATATTGAGCATTTAGCTGCTGCTGAAATTTTTCTTTTACGTCTCTTAAGGCTTCAATTTCTTCTCTTCTTAATAGCTGAGCATGCTCACTACGTGATATGGGATCAATTTTAGAAGAGGCTTTTAAAGCTTTTTGATGCGGTTCATTGAATTTTTGCGAATCATTATTATCTCGCTGGTGTTGATGGCGTTCATGTACTGCATTTACTAATTCTGTAGAAATTTGCTCTACATCCGTTGCAGAGGCCATGATTATGGATGGGTTATTTACGACACGAGAACCGTATCCTTTATCAATAATCTGTTTTGGAAGCTGTATCATTGTTGATGAGCTAAAATTTTCTGAAGATTTTGTCGCATCAGTTGAGGAGGACGCAATTTTATCCATGCCAAGTATAGCCTCTGGTTTTTCAGGTAAAGTTTTAGGTTGCGAAATGTCGATGGATTTTTGGCTAGATGTTTTATGATCAGGTCCAAATCGATGACTTTGATAGGATGCTGTTGCAGTTGCTGCTTCTGAGAACTGTTGTCCAAGCTGCAATGTTGAGCTTGCTAAAAATGAATTAAAATCCTCACGTACTGGTGGGCGGACGCTTCCTTCTTTAATAGAAGAAGAAAATCTGGAATCTGGTTGAATATATTTGGCAGGTTCTTGTTCATTATGAATACGAGCAAGCGTATGGGATTTTATGCCCTGAATCGATATTGGTTGTGTGGCCATACCTTAGCTCGTTGTTTTTTACCTTTTCCAACGATGCATGCAAGGGATGTGCCAGAGTAATAAAAAAGCCCCGCATAAAGCGAGGCTTTTAAAAGAAAAAATCTTAAAAGATTATTTCTTTTCTGTAGTTTCAACTTTCTTAACAGCTTCTTCTCTAACTTCAGAGCTTGCTGCGGGAGCAGTAGTTTTAGCATCAGCCGCTGGAGCAGCTTTAGTATCAGCTGGAACAACTTTTTCTTCAGCTGGCTTATTAGTATTTGTTGCAGCTACAAGAGCAGCAGTAGAAATAGCAAGAATAGCAAGAACTTGCTTTAACATGGGATTCTCCTTAAATTAAAATTAAATAAAAACTAATAGCATTATTTTATTGATCATAAAGATCACTGGCAAGAGGGTATAATGTATTTTTTTTACATTTGGCAGATTGATTCTACCCAAAACCACAGCAAAGCATTGAAAAACCTTCATTCTGGCAATGTGACATTTTGGGTACAGTCAGTTTGTCAAATACATGGTCGAGGTCAAAGAGGAAAAAAATGGGACTGCTTTGAGGGAAATTTATTCCTTACGGGCTCCTTTTTGCTGCCAAAGATAGCTCTTTCAGGAAGGCTTGCTATTTCGGTAGGAGTTACTCTTGCAAAAATTCTTCAGTCTTTCTTGCCTAATCAGCAAATAGGTCTTAAGTGGCCAAATGATTTGCTATGCAATAATAAAAAAGTGGGCGGCGTTCTTGTTGAAATAGAAGGAATTTTTGCACACGTTGGAATTGGCCTTAATATATTTACTCATCCAGATAATACCGCGATGCCAGCCACTCATTTGCAAGCTTATAAGGCTGTTGACGTAAACGCTTTAAGATGTGCAATTATTAATGCTATTGGAAAAGATGATTTGGAAAATTTTCAATCAATACAGGAATTATGGTGGTTATTTGCGCAAAATACGATTTCTTGCTGGGGCGCTTCAGAGTTTATAGGGGGGGAAGTCATTGGTATTGATGGCGAAGGTCAGCTTTTAGTGCAAGCCGAAGATGGTCAGATTTTTAAGCGGCATCACGCATTTGATGCAAATTAGTAGATGCTTGATGGTTGCTTTGGCGAGGTAAATTTTAATAGGGCATGCTCAGTCGACTGCGCGCTTAGTTTTTTGCGAATGTTTTTTAGATGAAAAGTAATGGTAGCTTGTGAAATTCCTAGATTGTGGCTAATTGTTTTGACGGCAACTCCTTCTGACTTTTGAATAAGTATTTCCGTTTCTCTTTCTGTTAATAGTTTTATAGCTTGAGTATTACGTATGTAAGTAAGTTTATTGGCACACATATTAGCAGCAAAAGAGAGCATATATAGTGCTTCTGGGTGTAACGAAGGTTGATTAATAATTGTTACGAATCCGTGAAATGTTGGATGTGGTATAAGAGGTATAGTTTCGCCAAATTTTATTCCAAACTCATAAGCTTCATTCATGAGCTGTTGTTGGATCGGTAGAAGATTTTTAAAACTATGCGTGCTCCATTCAAATGGAGCTGCCGCCTTCTGTAAAGCTCCAAAAACCGGATCATAAAGATGGTATTGGTTATTTTGATAATGACTTATCCATTCTTTTGGGTAAGTGCAATGTAGGCAAAATGAATCTATGAGGCTTTGCTTTCCAGCAAACACAGCTAAAGCGAAGGAATCAATATTAAAATCATGGCAAATATCTTGAAATGTAGAAAAAATCTTTTCTTGTGATGTGTTAATGGTGTTAATTTTTTCAATTGCTGTATTAATTTTGCTGTTTTTCATATTTTCTCTTAAATACAAATTGTTGCTACATTTTTATACAGTGCTTATTTTCATAACATGTATAATTATGCAAAACAATGTTTTATCGGTTTATTATTTTAATGTCTCTTATGTATTTTTAAAAACATTACCACTTCTTGAAGTGTGATCAAGATTTTTAGTTCTTGAAACCTATCAATTTTTATAGGTATTGAATCAACTAAAATTAACTTGTAGTGAAAGAAAATCTCTCCCAAACTGTACATGAATTTAAAAACTGCACATACTGATGGAAGATATTGATATTTGGCAATTGAGATTTGAGAGCTGTTTTTATTCAGAAAAATTACTGAATAAAATCTCTCTTAAAAATCAAAACCATCAATCAGTTGATATACATGAAGTGAAAAAAGCTATTTACTATGCAAAAAAATATCATGGATCACAAAAAAGAAAATCAGGAGAACCGTATTATTCTCATCCTCTAGAAGTGGCTTATAATGTTTCTGACTATCTGTTTAAAGCAGATGCTCTTGTTGTCTGCATATTGCACGATACAATTGAGGATACTAGTTTGACTTTTGAAATGATAAGCAAAATTTTTAATCCATCTATTGCCAATCAGGTTAATTCATTGACGCGCATTAAAGGAGATAAAAAAATTACTTCCGCAGAAATAGTCAAAACGTTATGGGTTGAAAAAAAATATGACCTTTTGCTTATTAAACTTTTTGATAGATTGCATAACATACAAACTCTTAAATCTGTTTCAAAGGAAAAGGCTCAAAAAACAATAACGGAAACACTTAAATACTTTTTGGTTTTAAGCGAAATGATGAAGCTGCCTAATCTGTGCGATTATCTCTATAGCGAATGCTGTAAAGCAACTATAGTATCAGGAATAATTGAGAATTCAGGTCATGGCTTTGATCAGCAATTTAAGCTTCCGGATCCTCGTGCTCTAGCTTTTGGAAATGCCTAAGACTCATAAAAAAAGCAATTCCGACAGGCATAAAAATACAAAATAATCCCCCGTATCCAAAAACAGACGTTGTATACACAAGACCAAAAGAGGTTATTAAGTAGGTTAAAAGTTTTGCTAAAGCGCTTAAAAAGCTGGTGTATGTAAATCTTTTAAACACTGGAAAATGCTTGTAAAAGATGGGGCTGGCCGGAACATGATCAAAAACAAACAGAGCTGCTAAACACTGGAAAATCAATATAGAAGATGGGGTTAGGCAATAATTCAATGTAAGAGGAAAAAATGAAAGAATTAAGAAGAATGCATAAAATTTTGTTTTTAAAATTTTGAAGGGATGAATTTTGAGGCTTAAGTATGCAAGAGCAATTATACCGAACAGATCAATTATTGATACCCAAAAATTCTGACCAATAACTTCTGCCGAAGAAAATCCACATTTTTGCTTTAAAAGATCGCCGCAATAAATGTAAATAAAGTAAAAACAAGGTGGTCTTGCGCAATGGATAAAGAAATAGCTAATAGAGGTGATGATAGAGGGTTTTTCATCAATATATTTATGATTTATTTCTTCGATTTTTATCTGATTGTCTTCTAGACGATTTTTTAGTTTATTTTTTTTATTTGTGAATTCATCAGCCTCTTTTAAACTTGTTCTCGCTGCTGTCCCTACTAAAGCAATCCCAGCTCCCACCAAGAACGCAATTCGCCAACTTGATGAATCATTATAAATACTAGAATTAGTAAAAATAGAAGCCACACCCAATGCGGCTGTTGTTCCTAAGGCTGAAAATACAGTGATAAGAGCAACTAACGAATACTGCAGGGGTGGTTTTGAGCTTTCCGTTAAATAAATTTCAGCTCCTCTAGCTTCTGCCGTTGCAGCCATTCCTTGTACAGCCCGACAGGCTGTAATTACCCAAGATGCTGTAATGCCGATTTGTGCGTATGTAGGGAGTGTTGCGATGATAACGCACGATATAGCCATCAAAAGGGTCGTCAGAATAACAACAATTTTTCTGCCTACGTAATCGCCTATATAGCCAAATAATAAGGCACCAAATGGCCTAAAAAAATATGTAGAGCAGAATGAAAAGGCTGATAACAATGATGCGGTGAACGGATCTACGTTAGGAAAAAAAAGATCGTTTAACAAGAATGCCATATGCACATACAGCATTAGGTCAAAATATTCTAAAAATGTACCAACAGAAAGCAGCCCTACAACTTCTCGCTGAGAGGTTGTAAGATTTGTTTGTGTCTCCTTTATTATATTGGTGCTCGAATCAAGTTCACGCGTGTAGTTTGACAAAATTTTATTAAGAGTCAAGAAATTTTCCTGTAATTTTTTATAGTGTTGTAGCAAAAAAACACTTTTTTAATATTACAAAGGCAGAGAACTCCTTAAATAAGTTGATTTTTTTTGTGTATGTTGTAGTTATAGGTATTACATTTATATTTTATATTATGGCTAAAGAAGATCTTATTGAATTTACAGGAGTTGTGATAGAACTCCTTCCTAATGCTACCTTTCGAGTGAAATTGGATAATGACCATGTTATCTTGGCTCATACCTCTGGGAAAATGCGTAAAAATAGAATTCGCGTATTAATGGGTCATAAGGTAACCATCGAAATGACTCCCTATGATTTAACAAAGGGAAGAATTACATTCCGACAGAAATAAACAAGATTTTACTCAGCTTCAGCAGCTGTTTCAGCAGCACCAATCATGCTGTCTGCAACGGCTCCGGAGTGTTCACGAATAGCGCGCGCTATTGTTTCAGCAACTTCTGGATTCTCTTTTAGGTATTGACGGGCTGCTTCACGACCTTGACCTATGCGTGTAGAGCCATAAGAATACCATGATCCTGCTTTTTCAATGACGTTTGCTTTGACGCCTAAGTCAATTAACTCACCTGCTTTAGAGATACCTTCTCCATACATAATATCAAAATCTACAACTTTGAATGGGGGGGCCATTTTGTTTTTTACAACCTTAACTCTTGTTTGGTTGCCAACAACTTGATCGCGGTCTTTTAAACTACTGACGCGTCGAATATCTAGACGAACAGAAGCATAAAACTTCAGGGCATTTCCTCCTGTCGTTGTTTCTGGATTACCAAACATAATCCCAATTTTTTGGCGAATTTGATTGATAAAAATAACCATGCAATTAGTTTTAGATATTGATCCTGTTAGTTTGCGTAATGCTTGGCTCATGAGGCGTGCCTGAAGCCCCATATGTGAATCACCCATATCGCCTTCAAGTTCTGCTTTTGGAACAAGAGCTGCCACGCTGTCTACCACAAGAACCTCAACTGCGCCGCTTCGAACCAGGGTGTCGGCAATTTCTAATGCTTGCTCCCCTGTATCTGGTTGAGAAATTAAAAGCTCATCGAGGTTTACGCCTAATTTACGTGCATAAGCTGGATCAAGAGCATGTTCTGCATCAACGAATCCGCATACGCCCCCTGCTTTTTGGGCTTCAGCAACTACGTGTAGAGCAAGAGTTGTTTTTCCAGAAGATTCTGGTCCATAAATTTCAATGACTCGACCTCTAGGCAATCCATCAATTCCAAGGGCAATATCAAGCCCTAGAGATCCGGTTGAAACAACATCAGCTTCAGCAACTATTTCACGTTGTCCCAGACGCATAACCGATCCTTTTCCAAAGGCGCGTTCAATCTGAGAAAGAGCTGCTTCTAATGCTTTTGATTTATCTGTTTTTGATTCCATGATTTTTTCAACTAATTGCCCAAAACGTCCTTAACCTTAGCAGCCAAGTCTTTTAAGGTAAAGGGCTTGGGTAAAAAGTGGATGTTGGTATCGTCACCTAAATTTTTGCGAAAATCATCTTCTGTATATCCGGAAATAAAAATGGTTTTTAAATTAGGAATAATATCTCTAACTTTTTTGTTTAGTTCAGGTCCATCCATTTGTGGCATGACAACATCTGTTACAAGTACATCAAAGGTCGCTCCATTTTGAATGAGATCTAAAGCTTCTTCGCCATTGCATGCCTCTATAACCTCATAGCCCTTTTCTCTTAATGCGCGTGCGCTAAACATGCGAACTGCATCTTCATCTTCTACAAGTAATACAGTTCCAGAACCGCTTAAATCTCCTTTATGCACTTCTGTTGTTGCGGTATAAATATCTTCGGATCCATTGTATCGAGGTAGATATATTTTAAAAGTTGTTCCTTTTTTTTCTTTGCTTTCCACAAAAATGAAACCATCGGTTTGCTTAACGATTCCATAAACTGTTGATAAACCAAGTCCTGTTCCTGCGCCTACTTCTTTTGTGGAGAAAAATGGTTCAAAAATGTGTTCTAAGTTTTCTTCAGGAATACCATTTCCGGTGTCAGTAACTTCAATGATAACAAAGTCTCCGGCAGGCATTGTCTCATGGCCAATTTGAATAGATTTCGAGTTACTAATATTATTAGTTTTTATAGTGAGCTTCCCTCCATCTGCCATTGCGTCTCGAGAATTTACGGCAAGATTTATAATTACTTGCTCGAATTGACTAACATCAACTTTTACTGCCCAAATGTCTCTTCCATGCACAACATCTAAATCTATTTTTGCCCCGAGAAGTCTTCTTAATAAAGCGGATAATTCAGCCAAAGCGTCAGTAATATTAACAATTCTTGGCTGCAATGTTTGTTGACGAGAAAAAGCTAAAAGTTGTCTTACTAAATTTGCTGCTCTATTAGCATTTTGTTTTATTTGAGAAACGTCTAAATACGAAGGATCATTAGGTAAATATCGTTGCAATAATAAATCGCAAAAACCAATCATTGCGGTTAGAAGATTATTAAAATCGTGGGCAATTCCGCCAGCAAGTTGTCCAACAGCTTGCATTTTTTGTGATTGAATAAATTGCTGCTCTAATCTTTTTTGCTGAGAAATATCCATTAACTGCAGTAAATACTCATCTCGCTCTTTATCAATTTGACTTAAATAAGCAATACAATGTGTTTTTGCGTCTTGAAAAACTAATTCCACAGGCATAAATATGTTAGAAGCTAGTGCATTTTTTAGTTGTACATGTGTGTTTTGGCTGAGCAGTGTTAGAAAGCTAGAATTAGAAGTAACATTCGTATTGGGTAAAGTGTTTTCTATAAGGCCTTGAAAAGCTTGATTGAAGCTTAATATTTCTCCTGATTTATGGATGATAACTGCTGGTATGGAGGCTTTTAAAAATGTTTCTTCTGCGTTCCTGTTTTTATTTTCATCAATGGTTAGCCCATCTATTTTACAAATAATAGCTGCTCCAGTTGAGGATGAGGTTGGAGGAAACCATATTGCCTTAAAAGGCGGATATTTAAATGGCTTGACTTGTATGATCTTTATATTTGCATTTTGTCGATCTTCAATCCCGTCCATTGCGTGCTCAATTCGTGCATTAATAATATTTTCTTTCGGTTGTTTAAGCCATTCACACAAAGTTTGATTGCACGCTATGATTTGCCGAGAGCGATTTAGATAAAAAACTCCGAAGGGCGCGTGGTCAATAAACTTTTCAAGAGTTTTAAAATCATCTTGCAGATTCATAATATCATTGAGCTGGGAGGTGATATCTTCAAAGCCGATGAAAATTGATTTAATGGGGAAGTGTGACAGATCTTGAGTAAGTACTCGCGCAAGCACAACCCGCTGTTTTTCATCTGAATGTTGATAGAATTTTAACAGCAATTCTCCCATGTGCAATTCTTCAATCCAACGTTTTAGCATTGGCCATTGAGCGCTTTTTTGAAATTTTTTATCGAGTTTTTCAATGAAATCATTGAGATTAGGATACAAATGGGGATGAGAGCTTTTGATTAATTGCCCATCAAGAAAAAAGATTGCATATTCACTAAATTGTTCCACTGCTTGATGCAATGCTTGTGCTTGATAAATAAAAATATTTTTTTGTTTTTGCTTTTCTTCTTCTCTGATGAACACAGGTAGATAAGCGCCTAACACTAAAACACACAAAAAGAGCAACGTCATCTGGAGTGGGTCGGATGCTAAAAACAAACAAGCACCACAAGTTATGATGATGGCAATTAGAAAAAAACCAGAAAAATGTAGTTTTTGTAATAACACTTATATAGATCTATTTGCATTAGACAATGCTAATAAGAAATACTACATCTAAAATTCTAAAAAACATAGAGTGATTCCGTGCATTGATAATAATATTTTATTGCTCGAATTGAAATGCTTTGCAAAAAAGCTTATTATATAGATAGTTACTTGATGCTGAGGTTGATTTATGGAGTTTTTTTACCACGAATCCGGTATTTTGCTACCAAAAACAGTGTCATTGTTGCCAGTTTATGGGTCGATTCTAATGCCTCGTGCTCAGCTAACGGTTCCTATTTTTGAAGAGCAGTATTTCAGATTGATCTCTGAAGCAATCAGAGAAGATGTTTATGTGGGTGTTATTCAACCAATTTTGGATGAGAATTATAAAGAAAATAAGCAGCTGCATTTATTCTCTTCAGGCACGCTAGGGCGTATAACAGAAATCATAGAAATGGAAGAGCAACGGGTTGTAGTGAATATAGTGGGTGTCTGCAGATTTGACATAATAGAAGAGAATGAAGTGTCGCCAGGCTGCCGTAATGCAAAAGTTGCTTATGATAGATATCTGCAAGATTTACAAGAAGTTGCAGATATCCAAATCAACAGAGAGAGGTTGCTACAAGCTCTAGATGGATATTTTCGTCAATACGATGTGGCGCCTAATTGGAAAGAAATAGATCAAACAACGGACGCCAGATTGATTACAGCATTAACAATGGTTTGTCCGTTTGATGCTCGTGAAAAGCAAGCTTTATTAGAGGCTCCAAGTTTAGAATTGCAATCAGAAATGATTACTCAACTTATTGAATTTGCAAATTTTGAAGGAGATAGCCCTTCAATGACAAGGCATTAATTGTGGATAAAAAATTACTCGAGTTATTGGTTTGTCCTGTTACTAAGACAAATTTAATATACGATGCGCAGGCGCAAGAGTTGATTAGCCTTGCGGCTCGCTTGGCGTATCCTATACGCCAAGGAATTCCTATTATGCTGGAGGAGGAGGCCAGACCTCTTTCAGATACTGATATAGAGCATGTCGCCCCATTAAAGTGATGATAATTTTTTACCGCATTCTTCTTTCTATTTGGTCAGGATTAGTGCATATCAGTGCACCATTTTTTATTTATTTTCGTTTAAAAAAAGGGCTGGAAGATTCACTGCGCTATAAGGAGCGTTATGGAATTATAAAAAAACCTTGTCCAGATGGTGGTGTTATTTGGTTGCATGGAGCAAGTGTGGGTGAGAGTCTTTCTTTGCTGCCTCTTATTCAAAAAATTCAGGCACAAAAACCAACAGCCAATATTTTGGTTACCACGACTACCACAGCAGCGCAAAGAGTAATTAGTTCTAGAATTAATGCTAGTAAAATAGTTCATCAATTTATTCCTTTTGATGCAACAAAATGGGTGAATAAGTTTATAGATCATTGGCAGCCAAAGGCAGTTTTTTTTGTGGAATCGGAAATTTGGCCAAATATTTTGTGGCAACTACGTTCAAGAAGCATACCGGTTATCTTGCTTAATGCGCGATTATCAGAAAAAAGTTTAAGAAACTGGTTGTTGATAAAAGGTATTACGAAAAAATTATGGAAGTGTTTTTCGTTTATATATACGCAAAGCGACATATTTACTAAAAGATTTCGTGGATTAGGTGCTGAGAATGTGGAAACATTAGGAAACATAAAGCTTTTAAGTGATGTGCTACCTTTTCATGAAACCGAACTTGAGCATTGGAAAAGCCAAATAGGAAAGCGTGTATGTTGGGTTGTCGCTAGTACTCATCAAGGTGAGGAAGAAATAATTTTTAGAGTTCATCAAGAAGTTAAAAAAGATTTCCCTTCTTTATTAACTATTGTTGTGCCTAGGCATGTTGGTCGATGTGAGGATATTTTATTGAAAACTGAAGGTCTAAAAATTGCTAAATTTTCAGATCATCTTTTGCAAGATGAGGATGTTTTGCTTGTTGATGCCATGGCAAAATTGGGGGTGTTTTATAGACTAAGCACCGTTGCATTTATTGGCGGATCATTGACGCCAATTGGGGGGCATAATCCGTTAGAGCCAGCAATGATAGGAGCCTTTCCCCTATGGGGACCTCATTTCTTTAATATGGACGATATGATGTATTTATTTGAGGGGATGCCTTGTCAGCAAATCAACGGTGAACAATTAGCGGAAAGCTTAAGAAATTTATTAAAGAACCCAAAAGAAGCTGCTGACTATGTAAAAAGTCTGCAAGCGCGTATTTCTAGTAATCAGCAGCAAATTCATCAAAAGATTGATGAAATTATAAGCGTTTCATGAGAGATCGTTTTTCTTTGCGAGCTTTTTTCTGTTGCTGAGTTAAAGGTGGATGCTTGGCTTGATATTGTTTCAGAGAATCTACCCATTCTTTTGCAGATTCCTTGTCATCGAAATATTTAAAGATATGATGGTGTATTTCAGGATTAACTAAAAATCTTGCTATATGACGGCCATCATCAAGAGGCTCGGTTTGTTCCGAGCAAGAATCGTATTTGAATTTTGCAATTATTTTGTCAGCAAGCGCGAATGGATTTTCTGCTATGATTTTAGCTCTTACTTGATCAAATTCAGGCGCAGGAAGAGTTGAATTTGTGCTTTCTTTTTCATATTGCAATACATCTTGCTTTGCCAACGTTTCTTTTATCCATGCTTCAGCAGAAATTTGATGCTTAAAGAGTATGCTTTCGCCAGTATGTATTTGAGCTAAGCAACTGTCATCATAGGTGACCAGGTGAGCAATAGGAAAACGCTCAAAAGAAGAGCTCGTTTGAATTGTGGTGCTGCCCGAATCCATAATTTCTGTATGTACTGCATTTTGTTGTTCAATAATTTTCGGCCTGAAGCAATCTCTGATATCTTTTGTGCCTTTAGCAGCTTTCTGCCGTTTTGTAAGTTTTGGCTTTTTACCATTATCTTTCGCTGACTCTTGAAAAAGTTTTCTTTTATTTGGATGTAGGTTCTCATCTACAACAGAATGGAGATTTTCAGAAGTTAATGCGAAAATGATAGAAAAAGTAAAACAGGTAAAAAGAAAATTAACCACAAAATATCCTTATATTTTTAAAAATTTGTCGGGATATTGTGTATAGATTTTTTAAAATTTAATATCAAATAATTTTATTTTATTAAAATTTTATTATTTTATTGTCTTTTTATTCTCTAACTTTTCTTCGAGCCTATCCAGCTGTTTTTTAAAACTTTTCAGCAGCAAAAGTTGTTTGTCATCGTCGCTTTTATTAAAAACTTCTTCTTCTGCTGCTTGTAATGCTCCAACAACGACGCCTATAAACAAGTTGAGAATGATGAAAACCATGATGATATAAAACGTTATGAAGTAGACCCAGGCGTATTTTGATACTTTTTCCGTAGCACGCATTACATTTGCCCAATCATCACCAGTTAATACTTGAAACATTGTTTTCATAGAGACGCCGATATCCTGAAATTCAGAAGCTCCAAGATCTCTAAACATGAAAACACCTAGAACAGCGAATATATAAAAGAATAAAAGAAGTAAGCCTAATACACTCACAACTCCAGGTATTGCTTTCCAGAATCCACCAAGTATATGACGGATTTTAGGAGCAGCATCCATCATTGCCATTAAATGCATAACCCGAAAAGCTCGCAAGAGAGGTAAGAAATCCTGATGATGAAACATGGAGCCACTGATGATAATGAGATCGAAAATGTTCCATCCGCTGCGGAAAAATGCTCTCCCCCCAACAGATAGTTTAATGATTAGTTCGGCGATGAAAATACCAAGTATAGCTTTGTCAAAATGATGAAAACATTCAGTAATATATGGGGGAATATTTTGAAAGGTTTGTAGACCAAGTACAAGAGCATTTATCAAAACGATTGCACCAATAAAATAATGGCCAGGTTTGGATTCCATTAATTCGTAAATCTTAACAATTTTTTTGTGAAGCATTTGGCAGAAAGAACTATTTTTCGTTAGTGCTATCTTAAAGAGAATTGGTTAATTTTTTATGACCATTAATTTCTTTATATTGCCAATAGCTTTTGCAGGATTTAATCCTTTTGGACAAGTATTTGTGCAATTCATAATACTATGGCATCGGTATAGACTAAAGGGATCTTGGAGGTCGTCTAAACGTTCATTTGTTTTTGTATCTCTACTATCAGCGATGAATCGGTAGGCTTGCAGTAATGTGGCGGGTCCTAAATATTTATCATTATTCCACCAATAGCTCGGGCATGCAGTCGTGCAACTAAAACACAGCACGCATTCCCATAGACCGTCTAGTTTTGCCCGATCTTCTTGGCTTTGTTTGCGTTCACGTGCTGGATTATCATTATTTTGTATCCATGGTTTGATAGATGCGTATTGTTTGAAAGCGTGTTTTAGATCTGGAACGAGATCTTTGATGACTTCCATATGAGGAAGAGGCCTTATATGTACTGGTCCTGAAATTTCATCTATATGCTTTATGCACGCTAGAGTATTTGTTCCGTTGACATTCATTGCGCAGCTACCACAAACACCTTCGCGACATGAGCGTCTGAACGTCAAAGTGCTATCGATATTATTTTTGATGTGCAATAAAACATCTAAAATCATGGGTCCTGATTCTTTGGTATCAATGGTAAATTCGTCCATACGTGGATTAAGATTATCCTCAGGATTCCATCGATAAACATGAAAAGTTCTTAGGGAGGAAGAATTACTTGTTGCCTTAAAAACTTTTCCCTTTTGAATTTTTGAGTTTTTAGGGAGCCGTAACTGAACCATTTATCCTCCTAATATATTCGTTGTTGAGGAGGTATAGCTTCTACCTCATTTGTGAGGGTGTACATGTGTACTGGTCGTTTATCTAATTTTACATTCAGATTATCGTCATACCAAGCAAGAGTATGAACAAGCCAAGATTGATCATCTCGATTGGGAAAATCTTCTCGCGCATGACCTCCGCGACTCTCTGTTCGATATGCTGCTGAATGAATAGTGGTAATCGATTGAATCATTAAATTTTGTAGTTCAAGCGCTTCAACAAGGTCGGTGTTCCATATCAATGATTGATCATTAATTTGGAGATCATCTAGCATTTTTTTGCATTCATTTAATTTTTCTTTTCCCAAATCAAGATTTTCCTGAGTTCTAAATACACCACAATGATTTTGCATTATTTGCTGCATTTGGGTTCGTATATATCCAGTTTTTAAAGTTCCTGATGCACGCCGAGTTTTGTCAAAGCGATCGAGAATTTGTTTGGTGATATGTTCATCCAGATTTACATGGTGAGTATTTGGGCGAATGATTTCTTTTGCACGTATAGCAGCTGCGCGGCCAAAAACGACTAGATCTAGTAAAGAGTTTGTCCCTAATCTGTTAGCTCCATGCACTGAAACGCAAGCAGCTTCACCTATGGCCATTAATCCTTGTACAACTGATTCTTTAGAATCTTTGGTAACTTCTCCATGGTAATTTGTAGGTATGCCCCCCATGTTATAATGGACAGTTGGTTGCACAGGAATAGGCTCCTTATTTGCATCAATACCAGCAAATATCCGAGCAGTCTCATGCATGCCAGGTAATCGTTCAGCAATAATTTTTGGATCTAAATGTTCCATATGTAATAATGCGATGTCTTTGTCTGGGCCACATCCACGGCCTTCTTTTATTTCAATGGCAATGGCACGACTTACCACATCGCGTGATGCCAAATCTTTGGCTTTGGGGGCATATTTTTCCATAAAGCGTTCGCCCAAACTATTAGTGAGATAGCCTCCTTCTCCCCGTACAGCTTCAGAAATGAGGCAGCCAGCGCCATAAATGCCGGTAGGATGAAATTGTATAAACTCCATATCGGCTAGAGGAAGCCCGGCTCTTAGGGCCATAGCATTTCCATCTCCAGTACAGGTATGTGCGCCAGTGCATGTGAAAAAAGTACGACCATGGCCACCAGTTGCTAGCACAACCATATGAGCGCGGAAGCGATGTATTGTGCCGTCGTCTAGACACCATGCAATTACCCCGCGGCATATACCTCGATCATCCATAAGCAAATCAAGAGTGAAATATTCAATAAAAAATTCAGTATTATGTCGTAAGCATTGTTGATAGAGCGTGTGTAAAATTGCATGTCCAGTTCTGTCTGCTGCGGCACATGCACGTTTTGCCATGGCTTTTCCATATTCAATTGTATGGCCACCAAACTGCCGTTGATAAATATTACCATTTTCGTCGCGTGAAAAGGGGACGCCCATATGTTCAAGCTCAACAACGGTATCAAGAGCATTTTTGCACATGTATTCAATGGCATCTTGATCGCCAAGCCAATCAGAGCCTTTTACAGTGTCGTAAAAATGATAGCGCCAGTCGTCTCCATCTTCTGCGTTATTCAAAGCAGCAGAAATTCCTCCTTGGGCTGCAACTGTGTGGCTTCGCGTTGGAAAAACTTTTGTGATGCATGCTGTTTTTAATCCTGCCTCGCTCATGCCAAGACTTGCGCGTAGTCCTGCACCCCCGGCCCCAACCACAATAACATCAAAAAAATGATCGATGATGGAATACGTCATATCATGTCATCATCAGCTGTAGAAGAGAAAATACTGCAAAGGCGCTTGCTGCGCTGAGAGATAAAGCTATTACATAGATGCATGTTGATCGTATTTTTGGATTTGGAAGATAATCTAAGCAAATATTATAGAGACCTAGATAACTGTGATAAAAACCACTAAGCAGCATCAATGACACAAGAATAACCGAAGAGGGTTTAGTAAAATGTTTTGCAATAATGTGATATTGGGAATTTTTTAAGAAAAATACATTCCATAAAAACCAAGGAATAATAGCTAAAGAAAAACATGCAGTTACTCGTTGTAGAATATAATGTTTCGCAAAAGATTTCATATAAGTAGCGCTGTAATAATAGTTGATATAAGTGCTAAGAAGCAGACAACCCAACCACTATAGTAAATATTTTTCAGATCAAATCCTTTACCAAGTGACCAAAATAAATAACGTATTCCATTAAGTAGGTGGTAATATGAACTGGCTAAAATTGAAAATAGAAAAATTTTGAAAAGTGGTTGTGAAAACCATTGGCAAAAATAAGAATGGGATGCTTCACCCTCGCTTAATGCGTAAATCCATGCGCATACTAAGAATAAGCCCATTAAAAAACCTACCCCCGTTATGCGGTGCAATATTGAAAGAACTGAAGTCAGCTGAGGCTTGTAAATTTGCAAATGCGGCGATAAAGGTCTTTTCATTTTTAGAAGAATTATCCTTTGCTTTCCTCTCTAGTTTGGAAAAAACTAAAGATCTTTGTCAAATCCAAAGCTTAAGTTTTTGATTTTAGAGAGGCAATAATTGAAGTTACAAAGATGAAAGTTATAATGGCAAGAGAAATAGAGGGATGTAAATGGATGCCAAAAGTAAGCTTTATCCCTACTAATGTTAATACAGCTCCCAAGGCTATTTTCAGATATTTCAATTTTTCTAATATTTTTACTAGCACGAAATATAAAGATCGTAGTCCTAAAATAGCTAGGATGTTGGATGTGTATATGATGAAAGGATTGGTTGTGATTGAAAATATTGCCGGCAGAGAATCAAGAGCGAAAATGATATCGGAAAACTCAATTAAAATTAAAGCAAGGAATAGAGTTGTTGCTTTGAGCTTTTTATTTTCTATCACAAAAAATCGATCTTTATAGAGCTTTGAGGAAAGAGGAATGATTTTTTTACAAAAGACCCAAAGCTTACTTTTTGTTGATAAAGTTTCTTCTTTTTTATTAGAGAAAAGCTTAAAGCCAACCAGAATTAGAAAGCCACCAAAAATATTTAGAAGCCAGCTAAATTTTTCTAAAAGTTCTATACCTAAAAAAATCATTAAGCCGCGCAAAATAAGGGCACTCAAAATTCCTATAAATAAAATACGATGTTGAAATTTAGGGGGGATATTAAGCGTTTCAAAGACTACAGCAAAGACGACAATGTTGTCCACGCTCAGAATTTTTTCAATCTTATAACTCGTTAGAAATTCAAAAAATGCGACAGAGCCGAATGAAATGTAGACCCAACCGCTAAATGCTAGAGAAATGGCAACCCAGAATATTGTCCACCCTAAAGCCTCTTTATAGCTTTGCTGCTTATGATGACGACTCAATATTCCCAAATCAAATGCTAAAAATAAAAAAATAATAGATAAAAAAGCAATCCAGTGTGTTTGAGTAATCATTAATCAAAATCAGTTGTTTTTTAATTATGGTGCTAAATGGAAAAGAAAATAAAGATTACTTGTCAGAAAATTTTAAAATTACTGACACTCGCTCAGTTTCGGCATGAATTTTGCATGAGTAGAGGTATAATTCAAAAATCACGCAGTCATGATTTTGCTTGTTTTCCTAAGTTTATTGTTAAGTGGATGTAATCCTTTTGGTGCGTTTCGGCCGACTTCTGACGAATTGCAAAGTGCAAATTGGGCTCCTAATCCAGATGATCCTAACAAAAAAAGCATCCAAAAAAAAAGTTATACTGTTATCGCACGCTGGGGGATCCCGTTTGTTATGATCATGAGCTGGATGAAAGAGAGCGTAACAGGCTTATCGGGAAAACGGCTGATGAGATAGAAAAAGACCCAACTAAGCCAGCTATTCTTAGTTGGATCCCTTACCCATTTCGCTAATTAAAAAGGGATATCGTCATTCAATTCATCGAAATGACTTGGTAAAGAAGTTGCTGTATCTCCTTCAAGTGAATGATCTCCGCCGCCTCTACTATCAAGAAGAGTTAGTTCTCCACGAAAACGAGAAAGCACAACTTCAGTACTGTAGCGCTCTACATTATTGCTGTCTGTCCATTTTCTGGTTTGAAGGCTGCCTTCGATATAAACTTTGGAGCCTTTGCGTAAGTATTTTTCAGCGATTTCGCCAAGTTTATCATTAAATAAGACAACACGATGCCATTCTGCACGATCTTTGCGTTCACCTGATTGTTTATCTTTCCAGGTTTCACTTGTTGCTACGGAGAACGATACAATTTTTGAACCATCTTGTGCGTTACGAACTTCAGGGTCTTTCCCTAAGTTTCCAATTAAAATAACTTTATTTACTGAGCCTGCCATAATTGCCCTTTTGTTGTGAAAAATTTATAGTGACATCAGTAGTTAACAAAATTATATAGAAGTTGGCAACATGGAAGCGGCATTTATTATTGCGCCGAATGCAGCAATGCATATTAAAGAAATTCTTAAAACTGAGCCAAAAGGTAGTAGATTCAGGGTTTCAATACACGGTGGAGGATGCTCTGGTTTTCAATATAATTTTTTGATTGATGCGCAATTGACGCAGGATGATAAAATTTTTATTCAAGATGATATTGAGGTTGTGGTGGATTTTATGTCTTTGGGGCTGATTAATGGGTCGAGCTTAGATTATGAGGAAGATTTAAGCGGAGCAAAATTTGTGATAAAAAATCCAAACGCTTCTTCAGCATGTGGTTGTGGCAATTCTTTTTCGATTTAACTTATGAAAATAGTTACATGGAATGTAAATTCAGTTCGTGCGCGATTGCCTCATGTTGAGGATTTTTTAAGAGATCAGCAGCCAGATGTATTGTTGTTGCAAGAATTAAAATGTGAAACGCAAGTGTTTCCCTATTCACTTGAGGATTTTGGCTATAACAGTGCAGTTTTTGGTCAAAAAACCTATAATGGGGTGGCAATTTTATCAAAATACCCCATCGAAGATGTACAAATGGGAATCCCAAATTTTGAGGATATAACATCACGATACATAGAGGCTTTTACAAATGGGGTACGTGTAGCAAGCATATATGTTCCTAATGGGCAAGAAGTTGGTGCTGCTGCTTATGATTATAAATTAAATTTTTTTCATGTACTTTATAATCATACTCAAGAACTTCTAACTTTTGATGAACGAGTCGTGATCGGCGGTGATTTTAACGTGGCTCCAACCGATGCGGATGTTTACGATCCTATCGCTTGGAAGGATCAAATATTATGCTCTACCAAAGAAAGAGAAGCTTTTCGTAAAATCATTTACTTAGGTTTTACAGATGCTGTGGCTCAAAACACGAAAGGGCCAATGCCCTACACTTGGTGGAACTATCGACAAAATGGCTTTGTAAAGGGGAGTGGTCTTCGGATTGATCATTTGCTACTATCACCCCAAGCGGCAGATGGCTTGGTGGGCACGCAAGTGCATACATATATGCGGGCAAAAGATAAAGCATCAGACCATGCGCCAGTTGAGATGACATTAAAAATTTAGGGGGGCAAATGTGACGATTTCATTAGAAGATGTCGCAAAAATTTCAAAATTATCAAATGTACGCTTGGATGATTCTGAGAAGAAGCTGATGCAAACACAATTGGCAGGGATATTTAATTGGATTAATCAGCTTGCTGAAATTGATATAAGCAATGTTAATTTGAATGATCTTCCAAAATCACAAATGCATGAACGAGATGATGTTACAACAAGCTTTAATCAGGTAAAAGAAGTAACGCAAAATGCTCCACAAGTTGCGCATGATATGTTCGCGGTGCCGAAAGTTGTTGAGTAAGGAGCAATAATGGATACAAAAATCACTCTAACTAAAGCATTAGATATGCTTAAGAAAAAAGAATGTTCATCAACAGAACTGGTACAATCTTTTATCAATCACGCAACAGCTAAAAGGCATCTAAATTGTTTTATTACTGAAACATTTGAAAATGCTCTTTCAGAGGCGGCAGAGGCCGATAAGAGAATTGCATCTGGGTCGTCTCTTCCTTTGGATGGTGTGCCTATTGCTAATAAAGATTTGTATTGTACAAAGGGTGTGCAAACGACAGCAGGTTCACGTATTTTGAAGAATTTTATTCCTCCTTATGAATCCACGGTATCAGGAAATTTGAAAAAGGCTGGTGCTATTAGTCTTGGTAAATTGAATATGGATGAGTTTGCAATGGGTTCTGCAAATTTAAATAGTGCTTATGGGCCTGTAATTAACCCATGGAGACCAACGTCTGATTCTAAAAAAGATTTAGTGCCTGGAGGTTCATCCGGTGGGTCAGCTGCATCTGTTGCGGCTGGTCTTTGTCTTGGGGCAAGCGCATCTGATACTGGAGGATCTATTCGTCAGCCTGCTGCTTTTTGTGGTGTAACAGGAATTAAGCCGACTTATGGATTATGTTCACGTTGGGGGATGGTTGCTTTTGCTTCGTCTTTAGATCAGGCTGGTCCTATGGCTCATACGGTTTCTGATTGTGCGTATTTATTGCAATACATGGCAGGATATGACGAAAAAGATGCCACAAGCCTAAATGTTAAAATTCCAGATTATGCTGCAAATTTAAAACCTGAAGCCAAAGGTTTAAGAGTTGGAGTACCTAAAGAGTATCTGCAGGGATTAAATGAGGAAGGGCAAGCGCTCCTTCAAAAGGGGATAGATTGGTTAAGAGCTGCTGGCGCTGAAATTGTTGATATTTCTTTGAAAATGACCTCAGCAGCATTGCCAACGTATTATATTATTGCTCCAGCTGAAGCTTCAGCGAATTTAGCGCGTTATGATGGAATTCGTTATGGTGCAAGAGTAGATGGTGCCACGCTTGATGAGTTGTATCAAAATACAAGGCATGATGGTTTTGGTGCAGAAGTGAAGCGTCGTATCATGATCGGCACGTATGTTCTGTCTGCTGGGTATTATGATGCGTATTATACGAGAGCTCAGAAGGTGAAAAAATTAATATCTCATGATTTCGATAATGCTTTTGAAAAAGTTGATGTGATTTTGACACCAACAACACCTGGCGCAGCTTTTGGACTGCATGATAAGAATGATGATCCTGTTGCTATGTACCTTAATGATATTTATACGGTCACAGTGAATTTAGCTGGGCTTCCAGGAATCTCTGTTCCGGTGGGTTTGTCTGGTGAGGGGCTTCCTTTAGGGATTCAGCTAATTGGGCCAAAGTTATCAGAACAGCGACTGTTTAATGTTGGTCTAATGCTAGAGCAAGCTGCTCAATTTCCTCATTTTAATGCCGTTTAAGGAGTGCACATGAAAAATCTTGTTCAAGGACAAACGGGACTTTGGGAAGTTGTTATAGGGCTTGAGGTTCATGCTCAAGTTGTTTCTAACGCGAAATTATTTTCTGGTGCCGCTACAGCATTTGGGGCAGATCCGAATACGCAAGTTGCCTTTTTGGATGCTGGCATGCCTGGCATGCTGCCTGTTTTAAATAAATTTTGTGTAGACCAAGCTATTAAAACGGGTCTGGGCATAAACGCTACAGTTAATAAAGTGTCTGTTTTTGATAGAAAGAATTATTTCTACCCTGACTTGCCATTAGGATATCAGATTTCTCAACTTTACTATCCTATAGTTTCTAATGGGTATATTGATATTGATTTAGAAAATAATGAAACAAAGCGCATTAATATTACGCGTCTGCACCTTGAGCAAGATGCAGGTAAGAGTACGCATGATTTGCACCCAAATTTATCTTATATAGATTTTAATCGAGCGGGCGTTGCGTTAATGGAAATTGTTTCTGAGCCTGAAATTCGTTCATCTCAAGAAGCGATGGCGTATGTTAAAAAATTACGCTCAATTTTACGTTATCTTGGAACATGCGATGGCAATATGGAGCAAGGAAGTTTACGCGTTGATGCGAATGTTTCATTGCATAAACCTGATACACCTTTTGGGACTCGTGCGGAGATTAAGAACGTGAATTCAGTGCGGTTTTTGGGTCAAGCAATTGAATATGAAATCTTACGTCAGTTAGAGGTTATTGAAAGTGGTGGAGCTGTTGTTCAGGAAACGCGTTTGTTTGACCCAACAAAAGGTGTAACGCGATCAATGCGAGGTAAGGAAGACGCGATGGATTATAGGTATTTTCCTGATCCAGATTTGCGACCTTTAGTGCTGGAAGATGCGCGTATTGATGCAATAAAAGCGACAATGCCTGAACTGCCAGATACAAAACGTGAACGATTTAAGAAAGAATTCTTATTAACCGATTATGATGCAAATGTTTTAGTTGCAGAGAAAGAAGTTGCTGAATTGTATGAGCATATAGTTGGCTTTGCAAAAGGACAGGGTGCGGCAAAACTTATTGCTAATTGGTTGATCGTTGAAGTTTTTGGCGCAATGAATCGTGATGATAGATCAATTAATGATCTTCCGTTTACGCCAGAGTATTTAGCAAGTCTAGTTGACTTAATTATTGATGGTACGATATCAGGAAAAATTGCGAAAGATGTTTTTGTGAAGATGTGGGAAACAGGAAAAGAGCCCGCAAAACTTATTGAAGAACTTGGATTGAGACAGGTTTCTGATACAAGTGTGATTGAAAAAGCTATTGAAGAAGTCATTGCAGCTAATGCTGCTCAAGTTGAACAGTACAGATCTGGAAAAGAACAAGTTTTTGGCTTTTTGATTGGGCAAGTGATGAAAAGTCTGCAAGGTAAAGCTAATCCAGGAGTTGTGAACACTATCTTAAAACAAAAATTGAGTAGTTCTTAAAATTACTAAATATGATGTTTAAGTTATTATTAGGTTTCTTGGTTGTATTTCTAACAATCTTTGCTGAAGGAATAAACATGGATGCTTCTCAATTTGCACCCGCTTGGCCTCATGGTGAGATTCAAGAAATTTTACCAGATATCTTTTTTGTGACTGGAACAAATAAAGTACAGCATGAAGGCATTAATATCCAAACAAGCCGTAATATGGTGATCATGCGTCATGGCTCTGAATTGACATTGATCAACACGGTAAGATTAGGGGAAGAAGGTTTAAAAAGATTAAACAAGCTTGGAAAAGTTGCTTATATCGTGAGAATAGGAGCATTTCATGGTAGAGATGATGCATTTTATAAAAAGCAATATCCATCAGCACATCTGTGTGTTTTGAAAGGTATGGTGTATGAAAGTGGCCTGAAGCCTGATAAGGAGTTAATTGCCGGAGAAAAAATGTCATTTCCTCATTGCTCTCTTTTTGTTTTTGAGACATCAAATACCCCAGAAGGTATTTTGTATATTGATAGAGAAGGTGGAATCTTAATAACTTGTGATAGTATTCAAAATATTACAGCTACCGATCAATTTTACAGCCTGGAAACTGCTAAATCTTTTTATGATCAAGGATTAGTAAAACCTGCAAATATTTCTTCTATTTGGCTTGGAGCGACTCATACAGAGAGGTCCGATTTTGAAAGGCTTTTGACTATAAAATTTAGGCACCTCATTACAGCGCACGGCGAACCTTTACTAAATGGTGCCTATGAGCAAGTCCACGAAACGTTTAATCGGGTTTTTTCGGAATATTAATATTTTTGTTAATAAATCACTATTAATGCATATTTAAATTATTTATTAGATATAATATTACAATTGATAAAATTGCATATTCCTATGTTGATTATTCTATTATTAATGTTCACTAAATTAATGAGCGCTGCTGATGATGCTGTTTTTACAGAGTATGATAAAAGAGGGTATTTTTTACCAGATAGGGGGTACAAGTGTTTTCTAGCAGGTACGCATGTGCAAGTTGGAGGCATTCTAGAAAAATTACGAGGCTACTTTAAAGAACATGTTAATGAAGGAAAAATAGAGCTTTTAATTGTGTGGGAAGATGGTGAGCTCTATAAAGTTGGTAGTTTGAAGGGCAGATATATAAGCAATCGAGACATACGCATTCTTCTTCATGTTGCCAAGAAAGATCCTGAAAGTGAAAGCGGGCATGCTTTAATTAGTGATGTTTGCTGTAATACTTTTGTCTTACATGGGCTTTCATTTGCCTATGGGGCAACCAATGATAGTGAGTTATTTGATTTATCAAAAAGGATAAGAACGGCTGATTACAATGATTTTTTAGAATTTAAAGAAGGGTTGTGAAAAAAGGGAGTATCGCCTCCCTCTTTTTCCTGTACGAATTTATTTCGGATCAATCCACCCGATGTTGCCATCTTTTCTTCTGTACACAACATTTAAGCCATCATGGGTAGCATTTTTAAACATGACAACTGGTACATCTGCTAAGTCCAGTTTCATGACAGCTTCGCTTACAGTTAAATGATGAATATCGTGGGGCATTTCAGCGATAATGACTGGTGTATCTGTCCCTGTATCTTCTGCTTCATGGTTAACAACAAAATAAGAAGCAGTAACGTTAGCTCCGTCATTTTGACGTCTGCGATCTCGTAATCTAGAACGATATTTCTTCACTCGTTTTTCTAATTTTGCGAGCGCCTCAGTAACGCTCTTGTAAGCATCGCTATCACGTCCTTTGCAGTGCACAACAAGATTTTTGCTTACATGTACAGCTAGATCAGCAATAAATTCATGATGATCTTTGCTGAGATGCACATGAGATTCGTACGTTTCACCAACATATTTATCAAGCAGGGTTTTTAACTCTGTTTGAATAAAGGTATTTAAACTTTCTCCCACTTCCATTTGGTGGCCAGCTACATGAATTGACATATCATTCTCCCTCATTACCTAATTTTCTGAATCTAAACCTTGAGCTTGTTTATTCCATAGGTGAGCATACTGTTTACCTAATTGCAATAACTCTTGATGCGATCCCTCTTCAATAATTTGTCCATTCTCTAAAACATAAATGTAATCTGCATCAATAACTGTAGATAAGCGATGTGCTACCATGATAGTTGTACGCCCAATCATAAGTTTTTTCAAAGCTGATTGTATGTGTCGTTCAGAATGCGTATCAAGCGCAGATGTGGCTTCATCCAGAAGCAATATAGGAGATTTTTTTAACATAGCTCTAGCAATAGCTAAGCGTTGACGTTGTCCACCGGATAAACTGACGCCATTTTCTCCAACAATCGTATTATACCCTTGTGGTAATTTTTGAATAAAATCATGCGCTGCAGCAGATTTTGCAACACTATAAACATCGTGTTCAGAAAAATTTTGGCAACCATATGTTATATTTTCGAATACACTTAAATCAAAAAGTGCAATCTCTTGACTAACAAGGGCAATTTGTTCCCGTAAGTGCTCAATCTTCCAATCCTTTACGCTGACACCGTCTATTTGTATGGTTCCTTGATCCACGTCATAAAAACGAGGAATAAGGTTTATAATTGTAGATTTTCCAGAACCGCTGGCACCAACAAGAGCTATACATTTTCCTGAAGAAGCTTGAAAACTAATTCCTTTAAGTGCTTCCTTTTGGGGGCCATAAGCAAAGTGAACATTTTTAAATTCAATATGCCCTTCAGCTTTCTTTGGTTGTTTAGCTTTTTTCGGAGATATAATTTTGCCTTTAGTATCAACAATTTCAAACACTCTGGATGCAGCTGCTAGTCCCTCTTGGAGAGTGGCATTGAGGTTGCTTAAACGTTTTAAAGGTTCATATGCCAAGATCAAAGCGCCAATAAAGGAGATAAATTCTCCTGTGGTGCGACTATGATGCATTACCTGCCAACCCCCATAAGCAATGACAGAAATAATTGCAATGCCTCCCATACTTTCAATAATTGGGTGGCCGAGCGATCTAACTTTTGAGGTTTTAACGACTAGCTTGTAAATCTTTTCAATTTGATTTTGTGCTCTATTTGCTTCGTAATTTTCAGTTGAATAAGCTTTTATCACCCTAATTCCTTGAAAAATTTGCGTTAATTGTTTTGTAAAACGAGCAATTTCTTCTTGAGCATTAAAAGTAACCTTTCGCATGCGTCTTCCAATACGAATAATAGGTAGGAAAGCAGCTGGAAAAATAAAAAAAGCAAGACAGGCCAGGAACCAGTCTCTGTAGAACATAACACCGATTAAAAAGATTAGAGAGAAACAGTCGCGGCCAATTCCAACCACTGTATTAGCTACGCTATTACGCATTAAACTTATATCATTAGTAAATCTGGAAAGAAGTTCACCACTATTTGTTTTATGGAAGTATTCCAAATCAAGGTTCATTAAATGGCTAAAGACGCGATTTTGGATATCAGAGATGATACTTTGGCCAATGCGCGTCATGGTAACAGTCTCTCCATAGGAGGCAAAACCCTTAATAACAAAGGCAGAAAGTACGGCTAAACAAAAGACAAATAATAAATGAGGATCGTTGGTTGTAAAGACATCATCGAAAACAGGTTGTAGCAAAAAAGGCAAAGCTGCTGTTGATGCAGCTGTCATGAGCATAAAAAAGGTAGCTTGCACAAATTTTGCCTTATAGGGTGCAAGGTGCTCATGGACAAGTCTTTTTACAAGAGATTTTTGTAGAATGTTCTTTTCTGCCATGTAGGTATGGTGTATTTTGGTAAACGTATCAAGTTTTCGCTAACTTCGCAATCATACATTAAATATGTCGTTTCAGAATTTTTTATTTTATAAGATTTGTGTCTTTTTTATCATCTTTTGTTGCTTGCCGCTTCCACACGGGAATATTTATCCTTTTTTTGTGTTGCTTCTTGGCTGTATTACTCAATTTAAAAAAAAGAACATAGAGATTGGTAAACTAGAAGCGCTAACAATAGCTTTTGTTTTATGGAGTTTTTTGAGCGCCTTTTGGTCTGCTATGCCAGCTAAATCTTTTCAATCATCTGCAAAAGTTGCTTCGCTTTTGTTGGGAGGGTGTTTTTGGTGGAATTATTGCGAGCAGCTTAAATTAGCAGAACGACAACAACTAAAAAAGATTGTTTGTATGGTCGGTTTTCTTCTGGCTGGGTTGTTGATTATTTTTGGGATAGATGCGCAATTTAGAATAGGATCAATTCTAGGTTTGCAAAATGGATTACATCATATAATCGATCGGCATATCTCTCAAGCGCTAGTGCATGGATGTGCGGCATGTATGTTGGCAATATGGATGAATAAAGAGAGCCAATGGATACAGATAATCTTTCTTGTATTGTTAGTTCCTATTTTCCACTGGTGCTCAAGTGATGCTGCTTCGCTAGGAATTTTATTGGGTCTAGGAGCGTTGATCGGATATAGATTTTTTCCAAAATTATTGAAAATAATGTTTATCTATGGAATGCCTATTGTATGGTTTTGTTTACCTTTTATATTTTTTGTTTTTAAAACAGATCACTATGCTTTTTTAGCGCGGGTTATGGACTCAAGCTATACACATAGATTGTTTATTTGGCAGTCTGTTGCTATGCAAACCTTCGAGCATTTTTGGACAGGGTTTGGCTTTGGGAGTTCTCGCTACCGTTCTGCGGAGTGTAAGCAGGATATAATTTTTTTTGATGGTGCTAAAGACTTAGTGCTTACAGCACCAGAAAATTGCTTACATCCTCACAATTTTATGCTGCAAATTTGGTTTGAGTTGGGAGCTATAGGTGTAATACTTGCTTGTCTCATCTGGATCATGTATTGGAAAAAGCAATATGACAGATCAGCTTGTTACACCATTACTTTTTGGGGTAGTGTTTTAGGCGTTGCTGCGACTGGTATTAGTATTTGGCAGACTTGGTGGCTTGTTTTATTAGTTACGCTTGCTCCGATTTATAGATTGCAAGGTTCAGCTAACAATTAGCTAAGCTTTTTGAGCACCTCATCAGATATTTCAACGTTTGTATAGACGTTTTGAATATCATCGTTATCTTCTAATGTGTCGATCATTTTGAATAGAGTTTTAGCTTGTTCTTCATTCGCGGCAACAGTTGTTAAAGGTTTCCAAATGATTTTTGCTTCATGAGGATCGCCCAGAGTTTCAATTAAAGAATCCCGCACAGCTGCGAAGCTTTCCATAGGGCAGGTAACTTCATAAAGATCATCTAATGTTTCAACATTATCCGCCCCTGCATTAACAGCTGCTTCAAACACCTGATCAAAATTAAATTTAGATGCAGAAAAATGTAAAACCCCTAAACGTTCAAAACAAAATCCAACACTACCAGTTTCGCCTAAGTTTCCACCATTTTTGCTGAAGGTAGATCTTACTTCAGAAGCTGTACGATTGCGATTATCGGTTAAGGTTTCCACAATAACGGCAACGCCTGCAATGCCATAACCTTCATAGCGCACTTCTTCATAATTGCTTAGATCTTCTCCGCCGCTAGCCTTTTTTATTGCTCTCTCCACGTTGTCTCTAGGCATGTTTGCAGCGCGTGCAGATGCTAGCGCGGCGCGCAACCTAGGATTTGAAGAAGCTTCAGCGCCCCCACTTTTTACCGAAACAATAATTTCTCGAGCAATTTTTGCAAACATCTTCGCACGTTTAGCGTCTTGAGCGCCCTTGCGGTACATAATATTTTTAAATTGCGAATGTCCTGCCATGGTGTCCTCCGATTAATCAATAGCTTCAGCTAAGCGAGTTGCTTGATCGTTAGAAATAAGTGGATCAATTAATTCATCTAGAGCTTCGCCTTCAACAATTTGCGCAATTTTATAAAGAGTAAGATTGATGCGGTGATCGCTAACTCTTCCTTGTGGGAAATTATAGGTGCGAATTCGCTCAGAACGATCTCCTGTTCCTACTTGTCCTTTACGACTTGCTGCTCGTTCGTCTTCTTTACGCTGTCTTTCTGCTTCATATAATTTTGCTCGCAATATCTTCATTGCTTTTGCTTTATTTTTGTGTTGGGAGCGTTCGTCTTGCTGCGTAACAACAACTCCAGTTGGAATATGCGTTATTCTAACGGCGCTGTCTGTAGTATTAACATGTTGACCACCCGCACCAGACGCTCTGTATATATCAATCTGCAGGTCTTTTTCATCGATATGAATATCAACATCTTCAACTTCAGGCAATACAGCTACCGTTGCTGTAGAAGTGTGTACGCGCCCACTGGCCTCAGTTTCTGGGACTCGTTGTACTCGATGCACGCCGGATTCGAATTTTAATCGCGCAAACACTCCCTTGCCCGCAAGGCTTGCGCTTGCTTCGCGAATTGCACCTAGACCTGTGTCACTTAGAGCAATGATTTCAAATTTCCATCCTTGGTTGGCAGCATACCGCTGATACATACGGAATAGGTTTGCTGCAAATAATCCTGCTTCGTCACCACCCGCACCAGCACGAACTTCTAAAATGGCATTTCTTTCGTCGTCAGCATCTTTAGGGAGTAATAATATTTTTATTTTTTGCTCAAGTTGAGGAATATTTTCAAGGATTTGGTCATAATCCTGTTGAGCCATAGCTTTCATATCTGCATCAAGAGATGCATCCCCGAGCATTGCTTCTAAATCAGCTTTTTCTTTTTGAGATTTGCGTAATTCCAGGATCACCTCAGATATTTCTGTAAGATCACTGTATTCCTTAGAAAGACGTGCAAACTCTTTTGCATCTTTCATATCGTGGCAGGCAAGCTGATCACGCAGTTCAAGATGATGAGCAACGAGCTTGTCTAATTTTGCCTCGAACGACATAAAAATTCCTAAAATATACGTAGGCGTAGTCTACAAAAAACTCTTGCAGCAATCAATGTAATATTTGACAAATTGATCCCCAGATCCTATATTACGCCTTATGGCGGAGTAGCTCAGCTGGTTAGAGCACCGGAATCATAATCCGGGTGTCGGGGGTTCAAGTCCCTCCTCCGCTACCAATTTTCTGACAATTGTTATGCCATCTCCGATTGGCACCATGCATATATCCACCCGAGGATCGTTTCTGATATGGGTATTGAGTTCACGAATAATATTAGTGCTTGAATCCGTATAAGATGAATCAATCACGCGACCTTTCCACAGCACGTTATCCACAAGCAGAACTCCGTTAGGTTTTAAGACTCTTAGTCCTTCTTCGTAATAGTTCAAATAGTCGCCTTTATTTGCATCTATAAAGACAAGATCAAAATGTTGGTTTGGTAGTATTTTTATGGATTCCAAAGCTGGGCCTATAATTAGCTCAATTCGATTATCAACTTTTGCCTCTTGCCAGTATTTTTTGGCAATTTTGGTCCATTCAATATTTTTATCAAGAGCAGTAATGTGTACATCAGGTGAAGCTAATGCCATGCAAAGAGAGCTGTAGCCTGTAAATGTTCCTATTTCTAAGATATTTTTAGGGTTATGAATTTTTACAAGCATGGTGAGGAATTGGCCTTGTTCAGGCAAAATTTGCATATTGCGTTCTGGCATGCTTGCAGTTTGTTCGCGAAGTTTTTTTAAAAGATCGGTTTCTCTAATACCAACCTGTAAAAGGTACTGTCGTAGCTCTTCTGTAAATTGTGGAGCCTTTTGTTTTTGATGAATGTTCATTTTTATGATTGAGAAAAAAGAGAAGCTTACAAAAATAAGCTTCTCTTCAGTGCGCTTAGTGAGCGAGAATCGCTAACAATAACAACGCTACAATGTTGATGATTTTTATCATCGGATTAATAGCGGGACCAGCGGTATCCTTATAAGGATCTCCAACTGTATCTCCGGTGATTGCAGCCTTATGAGCCTCGGAACCTTTGCCTCCAAAATTACCATCTTCAATATATTTTTTGGCATTGTCCCAAGCACCACCACCTGAGGTCATTGAAATTGCAACAAATAGCCCGGTAACAATTGTACCCATCAATGTTGCGCCTAAAGCAGCAAACGCTTCAGCTTGTCCAACAACGCAATTGATAATTGCATAGATAACTACAGGAGCAGCTAGTGGTAACAAAGAAGGAATAATCATTTCTGTAATTGCTGCTTTTGTTAGCATGTCAACAGCTGCGCCGTAATCAGGTTTAGCGGTTCCTTCCATAATCCCTGGAATTTCTTTGAATTGACGGCGAACTTCAACCACAACAGCACTTCCAGCGCGTCCTACAGCTTTCATGCCCATTGATCCAAAGAGGAAAGGAAGCATACCGCCAATCAATAGGCCTATTAGAACATAAGGATCTTCTAGGCTGAATTCGACTGAAAGAGAGGGGAAGTAATGCTTAAGATCTTGTGTGTATGCAGAAAACAATACAAGTGCAGCCAAACCAGCGGAGCCAATAGCATATCCTTTTGTTACAGCTTTCGTGGTATTTCCTACAGCATCTAGCGCATCTGTTACCGTGCGAACAGTCTTTGGTAATTCTGACATTTCAGCAATTCCGCCTGCATTATCTGTTACAGGACCGTACGCATCTAGAGCAACAACCATACCAGCTAACGCTAGCATTGTTGTTGCAGCAACAGTGATTCCTAATATGCCTGCTTGCAGATAAGCAACAAGAATACCAAGACAAATAATAACCACTGGCAAAGCTGTTGATTCTAATGATACAGCTAGACCTTGAATAATATTTGTCGCGTGTCCTGTTGTAGAAGATTGAGCAATGCTACGTACAGGGCAATAGTTAGTTGCTGTGTAATATTCAGTAACCCATACCAACAAACCTGTCACTGCTAATCCCGTTAATCCGCAAATATGTAATGAAGAAACGCTAAAGCTTTGGTTATTAATAACCATTGCCTCAGTAACATTTGCAAATATGTGGTTTGTAACCCAGAAAATTAATCCAGCAGATAAAACGCTAGTGGCAATCAAGCCCTTATAAAGGGCTTTCATGATATTTTTATCATTACCCAAACGCACGAAAAATGTACCGATTACCGTTCCAACGATACACACTGCACCTAAAGCTAAAGGATAAACCATTAATTTTTGTTGTAAGTCACCTGTAAAATAGATGGCAGCAAGCAACATAGATGCGACGATAGTTACAACATATGTTTCAAAAAGATCGGCTGCCATTCCTGCGCAATCACCAACGTTATCGCCAACGTTATCAGCGATAACCGCAGGATTTCGCGGGTCATCTTCTGGAATTCCAGCTTCAATCTTTCCAACGAGGTCTGCACCAACATCAGCGCCTTTTGTAAAGATTCCGCCACCAAGTCGTGCGAAAATGGAAATCAGTGAAGCGCCAAAACTTAGGGCAACCAAGGCTTCCAATAATTGGCGTTGTTCAACACCGGCATTGCTTAGATAGAAATAATATAAAGCGATACCGAGTAGGCCAAGCCCGACAACAGGTAGACCAGTAATAGCTCCGGCCTTAAAGGCAACAGAAAGTGCTGGAGCTAATCCTTTACGAGCTGCTTCTGCTGTTCGAACGTTAGCACGAACAGATACGTTCATACCTACGTACCCAGCACATCCGGATAGGAATGCACCTAATATGAATCCGACTGCAACTAAGTTGCTCATAAAAAATCCAAGAACTGCGGCAATGACTGCGCCAACTACAGCAATTGTGCTGTACTGTCTGTTAAGATAAGCTTTTGCGCCTTCTTGAATTGCGTGAGCAATTTCTTGCATGCGATCTGTTCCTGCAGAACATGCAAAAACACTGCTAGCTGCGAAAATAGCATATATTATAGCTAATGCTCCGCAACCGATAATAATCAATGATAAAAAGTCCATATCTCATTAAGTTAAAAGTTTCATGTATTTCTTATACTAAAAATTTAAGAAGTCGTCCAATCAGGGGGCTTAAAAAAATTCCTTGGCATAAAATTACAAATATCTATTTCATGAATGCTTTATACCTGTTAATTTTGTAACAGCTTCTGATTAAGTACTGAGTATGATTTTTTTAATAATTGCGCTTGCGATTGGAATAATAATATTTCTTGCGCATTATAATTTCTGGCGACCAGTTCGAAATTCCTATTGGCCAAGGATTTTGATGTATCATGACACGTCAGAGAATCTTCCAAGTGGAATGAATGTTACGCCTGAGAAGCTCAAAAAACAAATCAGATATTTACTTGGCAAGGGTTATATTTTTTTGAAAATTTCAGATCTTTTGAATTTTGACAGAAAAGAAAAGCATGTCGTTTTAACATTTGATGATGGATTTGTTGGAAATTACACTCACTTATTCGATATTTTGAAGCGTTATAATGTGCCTGCGACTATTTATTTAACTCCAAAGATTAAAGATATAAAGATGTTGAACGCTAAGCAAATTAAAGAAATGCAAAATAGCGGTTTGGTGGAATTTGGTGCTCATACGATGACGCATGTGAATTTGAAAAAAGTAAATAATAAAATTGCACAAAAAGAAATTGTAGAGTCTAAAAAGGCTGTGGAAAAATTAACCGGTGTGAATTGTCAAGCATTTGCCTATCCTTATGGTCGCTATAATGATGAGCATGTTGAAATGGTTAAAGATGCTGGATTTTCAACTGCTGTTACGACGAAAAAAGCTATTAATAGTTTCTCTTTTTCTAACGCATATACGCTCCCACGACTTAGTATTGATGGTCGTATAAATATGCTTCAATTTTATTTAATTCTTAGTCGAGGTCGCTACAAAATATGACATCTATTAATGCTAGCGTGTATGTAATTTGTTCTAATGAAGAGCAGCATATTGGTCGGCTACTTGAAAGTGTAAAAGGATTTGATGAAGTCATTCTAGTGGATAGTGGCAGCAAAGATGGCACGTTGGATATTGCAAAAAAATTTTCTAATGTTCATATTTTTCATCAGCCTTGGCTGGGATATGCAAAACAGAAAGCAGAAGGACTAAACAAATGCAAAAATAACTGGGTGCTGAATCTTGATGCAGACGAGGTGCTTTCAGATGAGCTAAAAACTGAAATAAAAGTTGCAATAGATCAAGATAATTGTGATGGCTTATCGTGTAGACTATCTGAAGTATTTCTAGGGCAATCTTCACATCAATTTTCTAAACATGCTGACAAAATACGTTTTTTTAAAAAGGCGAAAGGGCATTATAATTTAAGTGCTTTAGTACATGAATCAATTTCTGTCGACGGAAAAATCCGTCATGCTGATGGAGTTATTTATCACTACGGGCTTTCATCTATTGAGACGATGATTAGAAAAAACAATGAATATTCGACACTTGCTGCGAAGATGAAATTTTTACAGAAAAAGAGAGCCAATACTTTTAAAATGATTTTTATCTTTTTTTGGGCTTTTTGGAGAGCATATTTTTTTAAGCGCTTTTTTTTAAATGGTATTGCTGGTTTTATTCACAGTATGTCGATAGGCTTTTATGCGTTTTTAAAAGAAGCAAAATTGTATGAATTGGAGATAACCCAAAATTCTAAAGAGTAGCTTGCTCTTGTTTTTTAAAGAAGTCGATTGTGCTTTTTAACATTTGACAATTTGTAATTTCTATAAAGTGTACTTTCGGGTATTTTTCTTTTAGATAGGCTAGGGATTTTTGTATGCGTTTATCAAATGTCCAGCAATATTCAAGCAGCTTCCAATTTAATCTATCGGTACAGCCTTTAGCTCGATCATCAATATTTGCATTAGGAAAAAAAATTCTTTTAAGAATGCGATAAATGCAGACCCATTTTGGAAAATTAATATACAAAGCTACATGGGTTTTTGAATAGCGCATTTCTAGAGATTTTATGCTGTTGCCGTCGATGATCCACCTATCTTGGATAACAAGAGATTGTTGAATATCAAGAAACTCTTGTTTATTTCGCTCACCCCAATTACTCAAAAAGTAGTGTTTATCAAGATGATAAAGGGGGAGTTTTGTTATTTCATGTAAACGTTTTGCAAATGTTGATTTGCCACTACCAGGCCTTCCAAAGATCATGATGCGATTGGGTGGATTACAAATATCTAGCACGCATTAAGTACCAATTCCAAAGGCTCTCAAGGCCCATGATTTTTCTTGCCAATCTTCTTCAACTTTTACAAATAATTTTAAGTGCACGCGACGTTCTAGTTGCGATTCAAGTTCATGACGTGCTGTTTGTCCTATTTTTTTTAAGGTTTGTCCACCCTTACCAAGCACAATGCCTTTGTGGTTATTTTTTGCTACCACAATTGCCTGACTAATTTTTACAGAACCATTTTCAAATTCTTCCCAACTCTCAGATTCAACAAAGATGTTATAAGGAATTTCTTGATGAAGAGTAAGAAAAATCTGCTCACGTGTTACTTCGGTAGCCCATGAGCGCATAGGAATATTCGTAATTTGATCTTCTGGAAAGAGCCAAGGACTTTCAGGAAGCTCATTACATAAATGCTCTGCTAGATCTTTAACGCCGTCATTTCGTAAAGCGCTAATCATAAATGTAGCTTTTATATTTTTGAAAGCGCTAACAGCAGAAGTAAGTTTTAATAAGTTTTCTTTCTCAATTAGGTCAATTTTATTAAGGCATAAAATTAATCCTTTTTTGTGTTGCTCACATAATTTATGGGCGAGTTCTAAATTAGGCTTTGTTACATCAATTACTAATACAACAGCATCAGAATCAGCGCTGGCATCAAAAGCTTCTTTAACCATAGCATGATCAAGCTTTTTCTTTCCTTCGAAGATTCCAGGTGTGTCGATAAGGATGAGCTGACAATCACCCTGTATTGCAATGCCCATGATTCTAGAGCGAGTTGTCTGAACTTTTGGAGATACAATAGAAACTTTCTGTCCTACTAGCTGGTTAACTAGAGTTGATTTTCCAGCATTTGGAGCGCCTAAGATTGCTATAAATCCACATTTTCTCATTTTAGAACTTTTTTCTTGAAACGCTTAAACAAACATTTCCGCTGAAATGTACGGTGTTTTTGCCTGTGCAGATCTCATAGGAACGAGAAGTAATGGTATTATTCTGATGATGTGCTGTAATGCCCTGATCGCCAAATATATTCTGTGTTTGCGTGTTAAGAACTGCATGGTTTGTTGTGGCGGCAAATCCAGAAAAATGGTCAAAATCTACTTTTTCCAGAAAGTGTACTTCGCGGTCGGACTCATAATAAGATGCCTCTTTTGCCTGTAAAGAAGTTTTTCCTCCGGGATTATCAAAAATTCCGATAGGATTATTAAGAGTAATCTTATCGCCTGATTGAGCTGCTTTATCTGCATTTACCGAGAGTTGGGATTGTGTTTCTGGATTGTGTGAAACCATGCGGAGAATTTTTGCATGAATTTTATGGTCTGTCATGGTCAATTCGTGTTTGTCTGTTAAATTTGACAGGTGGGGTTTTTCAAAGATACCTCTGACAATTAATATGAGTCCAAATCCTATCATTGAGATTGGAAAGAGATATCGAAATATACGATTGGCTTTTCTGCTCATCTCGTTACAAAACCTTACTAAATTGAAGCTTATATTCACTTACGAATAATTAAAAATTCCAAAAGATGGTGCCCCCGGGGAGACTCGAACTCCCACGCCCTACGGACAGCAGATTTTGAGTCTGCCGCGTCTACCAATTCCACCACAGGGGCGCTAGGTGATAATACTCGTTTTTTAAAAATCGTCAAAGAAAATTTCAAAAATGGGACGAGTGAGCTTTACAATTGGGCAAACTTTAAGCTAAAACCTTACCATGCGAATACTTTATTATTATCCATTGTGCTCTTTTTCTCGAAAAGTACGTTTGTGCTTGAACGAGAAAAAATTAGATTTCTCGCAAGAAGTTGAAAATTTCTGGGAGAAAAGGAAGGAATTTACAAATCTTAATCCTCTTGGGCATGTGCCTGTATTGGTGGATTTGAATGGTTCTATTGTTACAGATAGCACTGCCATAGTTGAGTATTTAGAAGAGGCATATCCTGATAAAAAATTGTATCCAGAAGAGCTGCTTGCACGTGCTGAATCGCGCCGACTGATGGCTTGGTTTGATACAAGGTTTGCACAAGAAGTAAGTCTAATTATTTTGTGGGAAAAAGCGATTAAGAGGCTAGCAGCAAGGTCTTTGGGAGCAACAAGTGCTGGGCCCGATTCAACAATTATCCGTAATGCCAAGGTTACAATGGCAAATCATTTAGAGTACATGAGTTGGCTAATTGATAAAAGAAATTGGTTGGCAGGAGATCATTTTACGATGGCAGATATTACTGCAGCAGCTCATATATCGGTTGTGGATTATTTTGGTGATATTAATTGGGAAAAATTTGAATCTGTAAAAAACTGGTTTGTACGTATTAAATCAAGGCCAAGTTATCGGGGATTCCTTACTGATAAAATCCCAGCAATTCCTCCAGCTGCGCATTATGCAGAATTAGATTTTTAATAATTTATGCACCAAGGCCTTGTGCCAAAGAAAGCTTTTAAAGGATAAATGAGTAAAGGATTGGTATAAATTGCGAATCCTCCTTCGTGTTGGATAATGTTCCGATCTATTATTTTTTGGACTTTAAAGCCTTGTTTTTTTAACGTTTTTTCGTAACCAAATGTGATAATTGTGTTGATATTTATAGGGTCAAAATTATCATGTAGATATTCTAATCCTTCTTTGGGTGAAACGATTAGGAGTATATTTTTATTTAAGAGATAATACGACTGTTCCCAGGCTTGTATTTGGGAGAGGCCCCATTCTTGGGCCCAAGCACTGGCTGTAAAGGTATTTCTTGTGAGATTAGAAACGTGCATCGTATTTTTACTATAATAAGCCATTATATCGTTTTTTGAATTTATATACGCTGTTGGCAATTCAAAAGATCTCCAAAGAAGAATGCTCAATATGATAGGCGCTACTCCAAACCAACGCCAAAATTTTTTCCATAAACAGATCCACAAAATTCCGATGCTTAATATTATTAAACAATAGGAAGGGGCAGCCTTTACTTGTATTGAAGCGCCAGGAAGTAATGCAATTTCTTCTGCAATTATGCAAAGTAACTGCAGGCTTTTACTCCAGAGCCAGAAAAAAATACTATTTTCTGAGAATGTGAGAGATAGAATGCTAAAAAGTCCTAAAGGCATTACGGCCAAGCTAATTAATGGGATTGCTAATAAATTTCCTAGAATCGCTTGAGCAGTGAATTGTTGAAAGAAAGCAATGCTGTAGGGAGTCGTGATTAGTGACGCTATCAAAGTCGTTGCTAATATTCCAAAAAGAGCAAATATAAATTTTTTAGTGCCTAAGAAGTTGCTCGAGTTTTGAAAAATCCTTTCTCGGATACTAAACCAAGCTGATTCATAAAAAGCTAACAAGCCTAGTACTGCCGCGAAAGAAAGTTGAAAGCTAGCAGAGAGTAGGCTTTCTGGCGCAATGATAAGAATGATAACGGCGGCAATAACCAAGCTTCTCATAGAGAGAGCCGTTCGATCGAGGCATATAGCAAGCATGGCAAGAGTGATCATAATAAATGATCGTTGAACAGGAATCCCGAAATTGGCAATGGTCATGTAAAGCATAGTGGCGATTATGGCCAAGCAAGCTGAAATTTTTTTTGCTGAAAAATAAATAGAATATATTGGCAATACACAAATACAACGACGGAAAAGTAAGAAAATCAAACCAGCAATGATGCTAAGATGTAACCCTGAAATCGCTAAGACATGAGCGAGTCCTGCGTTAATGAAAGATTGGCGTAATTCATGAGGAATATAACTGCGGTCTCCTGTTACCAAAGCAGCCGCAATGGATCCATATGGATTTTCAAGATTTTTTAGTAATTTTTGCGTGATTGCAAATCGATTTTTTTTAAAAGAATTTGTTTCAGATTTTTCGTGATTTATTAATTTTGTGATGTTGATTGTTCCTCCTATGCGTTGTAAAAAAGCAGCTCTTCTTGCAAAATATCCATATAAACTACTGGGCATGGGGATTGGATAAATTTTCCCGGAGAGAACAAGATGATCGTCGATTTCAAAATCTTCAGCTATGTCTTTTGAAATATTTAAGCGAAGCTTTGCTGGATAGTATTTTTGATCAATTTTTATGTGATTAAGAATAATGCGACAAGAGCCATCATTTTTATAGGGGTGATTTTCGATGGATTCTATATGTCCAATAATACTCTTGCTAATTTGGGTATCACTAAACATAGGCGTGGTATTGAGGTGTACATGAATGCCAATAATGAGAAAACCTATGAAAAATCCAGAGATGATATATGTGAGTAATTTGTATTGAGGATATCTTCTTGCATGTAAGATAAGTAGGCTGGTGGTGAATAATAATACGACATAAATATATATTTTTGGTTCGTCATGTAACGAAAAATATGCGCAAATGCCCAGAATCAAGCCAACTGGAAGCCAATGAATCCAACGTGATTGTTCTGAAAAATAAACATCTAGAAGTTTGGAGGGAAAATTTCTAAACACCGAGAGGTGCCTAACTTGCAGTTTCTTCAGTCAAAAACGGTTTTAAAGAAATTGTTTTATCAGAATTTTCAAGGATCTGCTCTACTTTTAAACGTGCATTTTTGAGTTGATTATTGCAGTGGTTCTTTAAACTAATTCCCCTTTCAAAAGTTTTAATAGCTTCATCAAGGGGGCATTTTCCTTCCTCAAGGTGGCGTACTAGGGTTTCTAGCTCTCCCAAGGCTTCTTCAAAACTTAATTTATCTACTGCCTGCATAAAATCTGCATTTTTAGTATCTAATAATTTTACTTAACCTAATCCAAAAATGAAACTCAAGAATATTTTTGATCTACCTAGTTTTTTTAGAAAGTGCATCGATTGTGCCGTGGATAAATGCTACATCTTTTTTCTCAAGAAAGCTTTTGGCAACTTCTAAGTATTCGTTAATGATAACAGGAGTTGGCACTGTTAAAGAATAAATAAGCTCATATAAAGCACAGCGAAGAATAGAACGGCTTAAACTTGGTAAACGTTCTATAGTCCACTGTTGAGATAATTGTTTCGTTATTTGCCGATCAAAAGCATGCAAATCCTTGGCTAAAAACAGAGATATTTCTTTGAAAAAATCTAAATCAGGCTTTGTTGTTCCTTTAACATCGGTATCAAAGCGACTATGTAAAAATTGATTTACTACATCTTGCCTGTCTTCAGGGTTTTGCTCCATCTGATAAACTGCTTGTACTGCTGCTACACGTGCCAGATGACGTGCGCTACCATGAATTTTTTGAGTATTTTCAAACACGTTAATATTTATGCCGCTGCTGTAAGAGGTGAGCCTGAAAGTTGATGGCGAAGCATCATCAAATTGACCAACGACTGTATGGATAATTGTATTTTGGATATATAGCGGGTTGCTGAATGATTGAGGTCTTGCCCTTCTTTTTCAAAAACAATGACGCTTGATGCTGGTACACCGGCTTGTGTGGTGAGATTTAAAATAGCATCCCATATACTATGGTGATTTTCTTGAGCTATGTCACCGTCACAATTGAGTCCTAATATTAAGTATCCATCCGGTACTCTTACATTCGGATCATTCGAGTGATGTATTGTTTCTAATAAAATTCTTAGAGCAATAGGAAGATCTGCGCTATTTGGAACAGTAACTCTGCTATGGGTAATACCTTGTTGAGTTAGCGCATTAACTGCTACATTGTACCACTGTTCTGTGATGTCTGGAAAACGTCTGCTTTCTAAAATGACAACGTGAGATTGGTGCATAAAAGTCTCTGAATCAACAAGTACATGAACAATACCTAACTATAGATTATAACGTCAATAATTTTTAAAAGAACATTTATTCATGGAAAAACGGATAAGTCATTGCTATAAGTGTCTATCGAAGAAAATCGAAGTATTCCAAATGCCTATCATAACTTCAGAAGCAGCTATAAAATATTTATGTGAAGGCGAGATTGTCGCTATTCCAACTGAAACCGTCTACGGACTGGCTGCAAATGCAACAGATGATAAGGCTATTGCAAAAGTTTATTCTTTAAAAAATCGACCTCAATTTAATCCTCTTATCATGCACGTTGATTCTATTGAAATGGTTGAAAAATGGGCTGTTATTTCCAAATTTACCAAAACGCTGATGAAAGAATTTTGGTATGGACGAGAAACTTCTATTAGTTTTGTATTGGAGTTAAAGAAAAATCACCCACTTTCATTATTAGCGCTTGCCGGGTTAGATACTGTAGCAGTTAGAAGGCCAAATCACCCGATAACCTTAAATATTTTAAGTCAAATCTCCTTTCCTTTGGCCGCTCCAAGTGCGAATCGTTCAAATTCACTGAGCGCAACAACTGTGGCGCACGTTTTGGATGGATTGGGTGAGTCAATTCAAGTCATCGATGGTGGTGCTTGCAGCGTTGGTTTGGAGTCAACAATACTTGATGTAACACAGGATAAAATGAAAATCTTGCGTCTCGGCGCTGTTACAAAAGAAGATCTTGAGCCTTTTGGTGAAGTGGATCATGGAAAGTATGGTGAAGCAATCAAAGCTCCAGGTATGATGTCTCGGCACTATGCGCCTCAACGTTTGTTAAAAATGAACGTGCTTAAAAAAGAGGAGGGAATGGCATTATTAGGATTTGGTGTTTGTGAGAGAGTAGATTTAAATTTAAGTATGTCTAGTGATTTAAATGAAGCTGCTGCAAATTTATTTCGCTATTTACATGAGCTTGATAGGGAACCTTTTGTGTCAATTGGAGTGACGCCTATCCCAGATGTAGGGATTGGTATGGCTATTAATGATCGATTGCGGAGAGCTTGTTCGGAAGAATAAAATTGGTTGCGGGGGCTGGATTTGAACCAACGACCTTCAGGTTATGAGCCTGACGAGCTACCGGGCTGCTCTACCCCGCGACAATGTAGCTAATATGTAACCATCTATTTAAAAGAATGCAAGATATTTTCCTGGACAATTTTTTGTGCATCCACTAAAAAAGACGAGTAGTAGGAGTGTAGCTCAATTGGCTAGAGCGTCGGTCTCCAAAACCGAAGGTTGGGGGTTCGAGACCCTCCACTCCTGCCATGCACTTTTTTGTAGACATTTCTTCCGTAATCTTATATAAATTGCTGATAGGTCTGTCGCTAGCAGACAAATGCATTTGGTTTTTAGGGAAATACTTGATGTCTGATCACACGAAAACGCCTTTTACAAAAAGAGTTCCGGAGTTCTTTGCTCAGGTTCGTCAGGAGATGCGTAAGGTTACATGGCCAAGCATGAAAGAGACGCGAGTCACAACTATTGTTGTTTTCATCTTTGCTATTATCGCTGCAGCATATTTTATGGTGGTTGATCAGATCATTTATCGTTTGCTTCATTTAATTATCGGATAAAAGTATGTCTACTGCTAAATGGTATGTTGTTAATGTGTATTCGGGCTTTGAGAAGAAGGTTGCTCAACTCATTATGGAGCAAGCAAACAAACATTCATTATCTGACATGTTTGAGCAAGTTTTAGTGCCATCTGAAGAAGTTGTAGAAATCCGCAAGGGCAATAAAAAAGTAAATGCTGAAAAAAATTTCTTTCCAGGCTATGTTCTTGTGAAAATGGTGCTAAATGATAATACATGGCACCTTGTGCGAGATATTCCTAGAGTATCTAGTTTTCTTGGGGCTAAAGGTAAGCCAAGCCCTATTGGAGAGCAAGAAGTAAAGAGAATTATGCAGCAAGTTCAGGACTCTATTGAAAAGCCTAAGCATAATGTGGTATACGAAACAGGGGAGCAAGTCAGAGTTTGTGATGGTCCCTTTACTTCTTTCAGTGGTTTTGTTGAAGAGGTTGATGAAGATAAGGGACGCCTAAAGGTTTCCGTTATGATTTTTGGCAGGCCAACTCCTGTAGAGCTTGAGTTTGGGCAAGTCGAAAAGCAATAAGTAAATCTGTGGAAGGTTGCCAGGCCGTACCACAGCTCAATTTGATAGTGAGGATTTATGGCAAAAAAAATTGAGGGCTATATTAAGCTCCAGGTGCCCGCTGGAAAAGCTAACCCATCTCCACCAATTGGTCCGGCGTTAGGTCAGCGCGGTCTAAATATTATGGAATTTTGTAAGGCATTTAATGCTCAGACTCAAGGAGTTGAGCCAGGAACGCCCTTGCCTGTTGTAATAACGGTGTATGCGGATCGTACTTTTACGTTTATTACAAAGACACCGCCTAATACTTTTTTCTTAAAAAAAGCGGCTGGTGTTCAAAAAGGAACAAAGACGCCAGGTCGCGAAAACGTCGGCAAGGTAACGATGGCTCAGATTCGTGAAATAGCAGCGATAAAAATGAAAGACTTGAACGCGCATGATGTAGAGGCAGCATGTCAAATGCTTATTGGATCTGCTCGTTCAATGGGTCTAGAAGTTGTGGGGGCGTAAATGTCTGGAAAGCGTATGAAAAATGCACTCAAGAATGTTGACCTGGAAAAGGTATATTCTTTAAAAGATGCAGTAAAACAAGTAAAAGTGAACGCAACAGCAAAATTTGATGAAACTGTTGAGGTTGCTATTAATCTAAATGTGGATGCAAAAAAAGCCGAACAAAATATTAGGGGTGTTTTGAGTTTGCCTCATGGTACTGGTAAAATTTACAAGGTGGCGGTTTTCGCTCGTGGTCCAAAAGCAGAAGAAGCTAAAAAAGCGGGGGCTGATCTTGTTGGTGCGGATGAGCTTGTTGATCAAATTTTAAAGGGCGAAATACCTTTTGATAAGTGTATTGCAACGCCAGACATGATGGGTGTTGTTGGTAAGGTCGCAAAGGTTCTGGGCCCTCGCGGTTTAATGCCAAATCCAAAGCTTGGCACTGTTACGATGGATATTGCTGCGGCATTGTCAGCAATCAAAGGTGGTCAGGTCGAATATCGCACTGAAAAAGCGGGCGTTATTCATTCTCGTGTTGGAAAGGCTAGTTTTGCTGAATCTGCATTAGAGGAAAATGTTAAAGCGTTGCTTGATGTCATTATGAAATCACGACCGGCAGGCGTGAAGGGATCTTATATCAAGAAAATGAGTTTGAGTTCAACGATGGGTCCTGGTTTACAGTTCTCAGTTGAATAGTGGGCATTCCTATGGGTAATCCCCATAGGATAGGAACAGGAGCCTATCCTGTCCAAGACTGTAGGTTCGGCTTTGCCGTTTAATAGCACTAGCTGCCTACATAGATAGAATGGGTTGCGCATTTTGCTCTTCCCTTTCTGTTTCATAAAGTAAACGAGTGAAGGAGTATAGTTATGGACCGTATGCAGAAGGAAGCATTGGTCGCAGATATGCGCAACAAACTAGAATCATCATCTTTGGTGGTTGTTGCTCGTCAATCCGGATTAACGGTTGAGGAAGTAACAGGTTTGCGTCGCAATATGCGTGCTGCTAATGCAGAATTTAAGGTTTTAAAAAATACCCTCGCTCAGATTGCCGTTCAGGGAACTAAACTTGAAGGTTTGAAGGAAATGCTGGTTGGGCCAACTGCGTTGGCGTATTCAGTGGATTCTATTGCTGCAGCCAAAGCACTTGTTGAATTTGCTAACAAAAACGACAAGGTTGAAGTTGTAGGTGCATGCCTTGATGGAAAAGTTCTTCAAAAAGCTGAAGTAAAAGCATTAGCTGCATTGCCATCACTTGATGAGTTGCGTAGTAAGCTTATTGCGATCATTAATGCGCCTGCTACGAAATTAGCGACTCTTTTGCAAGAGCCGGCTTCTAGAGTGGCGCGTGTTATTGCAGCAAAAAATGGTTAATCAATAGCGAGACAATTTAGGAGGATTATTAATGTCTAAGTTACAAAAAATAGTTGATGAATTATCAGCGTTAACGGTTTTAGAAGCTGCAGAGCTTTCAAAACTATTAGAAGAAACATGGGGAGTGAGCGCTGCAGCGGCAGTTGCTGTTGCTGCTCCATCTGCTGCAAATGCAGGTGCTGCTGCTGGTGAAGAAAAGAGCGAATTTGATGTTGTTCTTGAGGATGGTGGTGCTAACAAAATTAACGCAATTAAAGAAGTGCGTGCCATCACCGGTCTTGGCTTGAAAGAAGCTAAAGATTTAGTTGAGGGGGCTCCAAAGCCAGTAAAGCAAGGTGTTTCTAAAGACGAAGCAGAAAAAATTAAGAAACAGCTAGAAGAAGCTGGCGCTAAAGTTTCTGTAAAATAATATTGATGCTCAGCAATTTTCATTAAAGAATCTTGCTGGGCGTGCATTTTTTCGTTACAGTTACAATTTAGAAATTAAAAGAAATTTTATTAAAATTATTTATGTTACGTTTGTGCATTCAAAGTTCTTTGCTAATTTGTGGGACAATCTAACATCTTTAGTTATCGTGTAGGAGTCATGCATGGTTCGCTCATTTACAGGTCGTAAGCGATTTCGTAAGAATTTTGGTCGCATTCAAGAAGTTGCGCCATTACCAAATTTAATCGCTTTGCAAAAAAATTCTTATGAAGCTTTTTTGCAGCTTAATATGAAGCATGAAAAACGAAACAATACAGGTCTTTTAGAAGTATTTAATTCAATTTTCCCAATAAAAGATTACTCAGGCAAAGCACATTTGGAATTTTTTCATTACGATTTTGAGAAGCCAAAATTTGATGAAGAGGAATGTCGTACTCGAGGCTTAACTTATGCAGCTTCTTTAAAAGTAACTTTCCGTCTTGTAGTTTGGGATATTGACGCAGACTCAGGCGCGCGTTCTATTCGCGATATTAAAGAACAAGATGTTTATATCAGTGATATTCCATTAATGACCGATCGCGGAACTTTCATTATTAATGGTATTGAGCGAGTTATTGTTTCTCAGATGCACAGAAGTCCAGGTGTATTTTTCGATCATGACAAAGGTAAAACGCATTCTTCAGGAAAAATATTGTATGCCGGTCGTATCGTTCCTTACCGCGGTTCATGGTTAGACTTTGAGTTTGATCCTAAGGATCAAATATGCGTTCGTGTGGATCGTCGTCGTAAGCTTCCGGTTACTACTCTATTAATGGCTCTTGATAGCGATTATACTGAAGCGGTACGTTCTAAGGCTGATAAAGCCAAAAAAGGTATTGATCCAAAAGATGTTATGGGAATGTCGCGAGAAGAAATCTTGCATACTTTTTATCAGAAGGTCACATACACAAAAAATAAGAAGTTTTGGGTTACGGATTATGTAGCTGATCGTTGGAAGGGTGTAAAATTAACACATGATCTAATAGACGCAGATACAGGAAAAGTCGCTGTAGAAGCTGGCACAAAAATTACTCCGCGCTTAGCTAAAAAATATGAATCTGAGGGTCTTAAGAAGATTGCTTTTGAAGAAGAGCATTTGTATGGAAGCTACATAGCTAATGACTTGATTAATACCCAAACAGGTGAGATTTATATCGAGGCTGGAGATATTCTATCTGCCGATATGATGGAGATTTTAAATGAGCAAAAAGCTAGATCTTTTGATCTTTTGAATATTGATCATGTCAATATCGGCGCTTATTTGCTGAATACGTTGCAAACAGACAAAAACCAAAATCGCGAAGAAGCACTGATGGATATCTATCGTGCATTACGTCCAGGAGAACCTCCTACTGTTGAAGGTGGTGAGGCATTATTTAAGGCATTGTTCTTTGATTCTGAGCGCTATGATTTGTCGGCAGTTGGTCGCGTAAAAATGAATGCTCGTTTGGGATTAAATACATCGGATGATATCAGAGTTTTGCAAAAAGCTGATATTATTTCAATGGTTCGCACGCTTTTAGAATTGCGTGACGGAAAAGGTGAAATTGACGATATTGATAACTTGGCTAACCGCCGTGTACGTTCAGTGGGTGAGCTTTTAGAGAATCAATTCCGTGTGGGCTTGGTGCGCATGGAGCGTTCAATACGCGAACGTATGGGTTCTGTCGATATTGATACCGTTATGCCAAATGATTTAGTAAATGCTAAACCAGTTGCAGCATCTATTCGTGAATTTTTTGGTTCTTCTCAGCTTTCACAATTTATGGACCAAACAAATCCGCTTTCAGAAATTACCCATAAGCGTCGATTATCGGCGCTTGGTCCGGGTGGTTTATCTCGAGATCGAGCAAGTTTTGAAGTACGAGATGTTCACCCAACACATTATGGACGTATCTGCCCGATTGAGACACCGGAAGGTCAAAATATTGGTTTGATTAATTCCTTGGCAACATATGCCCGAGTAAACAAATATGGCTTTATTGAAAGTCCTTACCGAAAAATCAACGATGGCAAGGTTACAGATGAAGTTATATATATGAATGCACTAGAGGAGAGCCGTTATATCATTGGTCAAGCAAGCGTTGATCTTGATGAAAATGGTAAGATTGTTGAGGAATTTGTAACTTGCCGTAAGTCTGGCGAATTTGGTATTTTCCCCCGTTCAAGTGTTGATTATGTTGACGTTTCTCCAAAACAGCTTGTATCTGTTGCTGCTTCATTGATTCCGTTTTTAGAGAATGACGACGCAAACCGCGCTCTTATGGGATCAAACATGCAACGTCAAGCAGTTCCGCTTTTGAGGGCAGAGGCTCCGCTTGTTGGAACGGGAATGGAAGCTATCGTTGCAAAAGATTCAGGAGCTGTGATCACAGCGAAACGAGATGGTGTTGTGGATCAAGTTGACGGTAAGCGGATCGTTATTCGCGTGACTGAGAAAGACAGTAATAACAAGTCTGGCGTTGATATCTTTAATCTTTTAAAATTCCAACGTTCCAATATGAGTACATGTATAAATCAAAGGCCACTTGTTAAAAAAGGCGACGTCGTTAAACGTGGGGATATTATTGCAGATGGTCCAGCTACTGAGTTAGGTGAATTGGCGTTAGGGCGTAATGTGCTTGTGTCATTCATGTCGTGGCAGGGGTATAACTTTGAGGACTCTATCGTTATTTCTGAGCGTATTGTCCAAGACGATGTATTTACTTCTATTCATATTGAAGAATTTGAGGTGATGGCTCGTGATACAAAGCTTGGCAACGAAGATATTACAAGAGATATTCCAAATGTGGGAGAAGAAGGTCTTCGTAATCTTGACGAAGCTGGAATTGTTTATGTTGGTGCAGAGGTTAATCCAGGAGATATTCTTGTTGCAAAGGTAACTCCAAAAGGGGAAGCTCCATCGACACCAGAAGAAAAATTACTAAGAGCTATTTTTGGTGAGAAGGCCTCTGATGTGAGGGATAGCTCTCTTCGCGTTCCTCCAGGAGTAGCGGGAACTGTTGTTGAGGTTCGTATTTTCTCAAGAAGGGGTGTTGAGCGTGATGAGCGTTCTATCGCTTTAGAAAGACAAGAAATAGACCGCTTAGCAAAAGATCGAGATGCTGAAAAGGCCATTCTTGAGCGTAGCTTTAAGCAACGATTAAAAGAATTGTTGATAGCGCAAAAATTTGCTTCTGGACCAAAAGGTTTTACGAAAAACAAAGAAATCACTGAAAAACTTCTTTCAGAAGTTAGCATGTCAGATTGGAAGAAGATAGTTGTTGCTGATGATGTAGCGATGAAAGACATCGAGGAAATGAGTGCTGAATTTGATGCATCATGTGCTCGTTTGCAAGCAATATTTGAAGATAGGGTTGAAAAACTCCGTCGCGGTGATGAATTGCCTCCGGGAGTTCTGAAGTCTGTAAAAGTATTTATTGCCGTAAAACGCAAACTTCAGCCGGGTGATAAGATGGCAGGACGTCACGGCAACAAGGGTGTGGTATCAAAAGTTGTTCCAATGGAAGATATGCCTCATCTTGAGGATGGTACTCCTGTTGATATAATTTTGAATCCGCTTGGTTTGCCTTCACGTATGAATGTGGGGCAGATTTTGGAAACACATCTGGGTGCTGCTGTTGCTGGTATGGGTCGCCAAATTAATGAAATGATCTCAAAATATCGGGAAAAAGAACTGGGTGTTAAAGATATTCGTGAAAAGTTGCTAGATGTTTATAATGATAAATATGATCAAAAAGATATTAAGTCATTGGGAGATGACGAGGTTCTTGAGTTGGCTGGTAACCTATGTAAGGGTGTTCCGGTTTCGTCTCCTGTATTTGATGGGGCAAGTCATGCAGAGATCAATAATGCGCTAGCATATGCGGATCAGCAAACTTCATCAGGGCAAGTGACACTTTATGATGGGCGAACTGGAGAGCCTTTCGATCGAAAGGTTACGGTTGGTTGCATTTATATGTTGAAATTGCACCACTTAGTAGATGATAAAATTCACGCACGTTCTATTGGTCCGTACAGTCTCGTGACGCAACAACCATTGGGAGGTAAAGCTCAATTCGGTGGACAGCGTTTTGGAGAAATGGAAGTTTGGGCGCTTGAAGCATATGGCGCAGCTTATACTCTTCAAGAAATGCTAACAGTCAAATCAGACGATGTGGTTGGTCGTATGAAAGTATACGAGGCTATAGTACGAGGGGACGATAATATGGAAACAGGAATTCCTGAATCCTTCAATGTTCTTGTAAAAGAGCTTCGTTCTCTTGGTTTGAATGTAGCATTTGAGCAATTTGAATAATACTACGGGAGAGCAACTTTGCTCCCCAGTTACTAACTAATTTTTAAGTTTTCGGAGTAAGGCATGAACCGCGAAATTAAACGAAGCTTCAATACATTGGATGTTCTTCCTGATTTTGATGCAATTCGTATTACTATTGCAACGGCTGAACGGATACGTTCATGGTCATATGGTGAGGTAAAGAAACCTGAAACAATCAACTATCGTACTTTTAAGCCTGAAAGAGATGGTTTGTTTTGTGCACGAATTTTTGGACCAGTAAAGGACTATGAGTGTCTATGCGGAAAATATAAGCGCATGAAATATCGTGGCGTTGTTTGTGAGAAGTGCGGTGTTGAAGTTACTTTGAGCAAGGTACGTCGTGATCGTATGGGACACATTGAGCTTGCTGCTCCTGTTGCTCATATTTGGTTTACAAAATCATTGCCTAGCAGAGCAGGCATGTTGTTAGATCTAGCGCTCAAAGATCTTGAGAAAATTTTGTATTTTGAGAGTTATGTTGTTCTTGATCCTGGCATGACAGCAATGTCTTATGGGCAGCTGTTGACTGAAGAAGAATTTATGCAGGCTCAGGACGAGTATGGAGAAGAAGCCTTTAATGCAGGCATAGGTGCGGAAGCATTAAGAGAAATGCTGCGCAAAATCAATCCTAAAAAGGAAAGCGAAGAACTTCGTCAAGAACTTGCAGAATGCACCTCAGAAATTCGCCGCAAGAAGATAATGAAGCGCTTGAAATTGCTTGAGGCGTTTTTAGAATCTGATACACCACCAGAATGTTTGGTAATGGAAGTTATTCCAGTTATCCCACCGGAGTTACGTCCTCTAGTGCCGCTTGATGGTGGAAGATTTGCAACATCTGATTTGAATGATCTATACCGACGCGTAATCAACAGAAACAACCGATTAAAGCGGTTGATAGAATTGCGTGCTCCTGAAATTATTATTCGTAATGAAAAGCGTATGCTGCAAGAGTCAGTTGATGCATTGTTTGATAATGGTCGACGTGGCCGCGCAATTACAGGAACGAATAAGCGTCCACTAAAATCATTAGCGGACATGCTGAAGGGTAAGCAAGGTCGTTTCCGTCAAAACTTGTTAGGTAAGCGCGTTGACTATTCTGGGCGTTCAGTAATCGTTGTGGGTCCGGAGCTTAAACTTCATCAGTGTGGTTTGCCTAAGAAAATTGCATTGGAATTATTCCGTCCATTTATATACGCACGATTAGAGCGTTACGGACTTGCAAGTACGCTAAAGGCAGCAAAAAGAATGGTTGAGAAAGAACGTCCAGAAGTATGGGATGTTCTTGAAGATGTCATTCGTGAACACCCTGTCTTATTGAACCGCGCGCCTACACTTCACCGTTTAGGTATACAAGCATTCGAGCCGGTGTTGATTGAAGGAAAAGCAATACAGCTCCATCCTTTAGTTTGTACAGCATTTAACGCAGACTTTGACGGAGACCAAATGGCGGTGCATGTGCCTCTTTCTCTTGAAGCACAACTTGAGGCACGCGTTTTGATGATGTCAACAAACAATATTTTGAGTCCTTCAAGTGGAAGACCAATCATTGTTCCTTCTAAAGATATTGTTCTTGGTATTTATTACCTAAGCTTAATGGCTGACGATATGCCAGGAGAAGGTAGCTTAGTTTCTGATATAGCCGAAGTGGAACATGCACTTTCTTTAGGTCATTTACATATCCATTCGAAAATCAAAGCTCGAATTCCTGTTTATCATGAGGATGGTAATATTACATACCAACGTGTGGATACAACTCCTGGACGCCTCTTTTTGGGCAATTATTTGCCTAAGCACTACAAAATGCCATTCGAAATTGTTAACCAAGTGATGACCTCTAACGAAATCAGCGCTTTAGTTGATAACGTTTACCGTCACTGCGGACAAAAAGAAACAGTTATTTTCGTTGATCGTATTATGGGGCTAGGTTTCCATTACATGACAAAGAGTGGTGTTTCATTTGGTAAAGATGACTTGATTGTTCCAAAAGACAAAGAAGTCCTGATTAACCAGACAAAGGCTGCTGTTGCTGAATATGAGCAACAATATTTAGATGGTTTGATTACTCAGGGTGAGAAATATAACAAAGTTGTGGATGCATGGGGACGTTGTACAGATAAAGTTGGTGACGCGATGTTACAAGCTATGTCAAAAAATTTTCCTGGTGAACCATTTAATGCAGTTTATATGATGATCCATTCGAAAGCTCGAGGATCTGTAACGCAGATGCGTCAGATGGCAGGAATGCGCGGTTTGATGACTAGGCCTTCTGGTGACATCATGGAAACTCCAATTATTTCAAACTTTAAAGAAGGTTTGCATGTTTTGGAATATTTCATTTCAACGCATGGTGCGCGTAAGGGACTTTCCGATACGGCATTAAAAACAGCGAACTCAGGCTATTTGACTCGTCGTCTGGTTGACGTAGCGCAAGATTGCATTATCGTTGCTGATGATTGCGGTACGACTCAGGGCATACATATGAGATCAGTTGTAGAGGGAGCTAATACAGTGGTTCCTCTAACTGATCGCATTCTTGGTCGAACAGCTTCAGAGGATATTGTTCATCCAATTACTAATGAGACAATTGTTTCTTCTGGTGAGATGATTAGCGAAGAAATCGCAGAGAGTATTAACGATGCTAGTATACATGAAGTAAAGATTCGTTCAGTGCTTACTTGTGAGATGGAAAACGGTATTTGTGCAAGATGTTATGGTCGTGATTTAGCACGAGGAACAGCTGTAAACGTTGGTGAAGCGGTAGGAGTAATCGCTGCACAATCAATTGGTGAGCCTGGAACACAGTTAACGATGCGTACGTTCCACATGGGTGGTGCGGCGCAACGAAGTGCGGAGCAATCAAGCATTGAAAGCTCAATGCCAGGCAAGGTTAAGTTTAAAAACATTAACGCTATTGAAAATGCAGCGGGTCAAACTGTTGTGCTTTCAAGAAATGGTGAAGTAATTGTTCTTGATGATCAAGATCGCGAACGGGTGCATTATCGTATACAGTATGGTGCGAAGATTCTAGTTAAAGAAGGCTCTGCTATAAAGCAAGGACAAAAGATTGCTGAGTGGGATGCTTATACAATTCCTGTTATCACAGAAAAAGAAGGTATAGCATACTTCGTAGATTTGATTGATGGCGTCACAATGAGAGAAGTCATTGATGAATCAACGGGCATTTCTAGTCGTGCTGTTATTGACGCGAAAACATCCCGCGCAAATGCAGAGTTACGCCCAATGATCAGCATGCGTGATAGCAAAGGTAATCCAATTAAGTTATCTAATGGATTGGAAGCCCGCTACTTTTTACCAGTGGATGCAATTATTTCAGTGGAGAACGGTGCAAAAATTCCTGCAGGTGAAGTTATCGCCCGTATCCCGCGTGAAACATCTAAAACGCGCGACATTACAGGTGGTTTGCCACGTGTTTCGGAGTTGTTTGAAGCTCGTCATCCAAAAGATGCTGCGATTATTGCTGAATTTGATGGAAGAATTGAATTTGGTAAGGATTACAAAGCAAAACGTCGTATTGTGGTCGTGCCAGAAGATGATTCTCTGCAGCCTGTTGAATATTTGGTTCCGCGTGGCAGACATATCGTTATTCAAGAGGGTGACTATGTTAGAAAAGGAGACCTCGTTGTTGAAGGTAATCCAGTACCTCATGATATTTTGAGAGTTCTTGGTGTAGAAGCACTAGCGGTTTATCTAGTTAGTCAAATTCAACAAGTATATCGTTTACAGGGAATTGCTATCAACGATAAGCACATTGAAGTTATTGTGCGCCAAATGTTGCAAAAAACAGAAGTTTACGATGCTGGCGACACAAATTTCATCGTTGGCGATCACGTAGATAGAGTTGTTTTCGATCATGTGAATGGTATCCTTGAAAAAGAAGGAAAGAGACCAGCTCAAGGTCAGCCGGTATTGCAAGGTATTACAAAAGCATCATTGCATACAAAGTCCTTTATTTCTGCGGCTTCCTTCCAAGAAACAACTCGTGTCTTAACAGAAGCAGCTGTTTCAGGGAAGTTCGATGTTCTCGCTGGACTGAAGGAAAATGTAATTGTTGGTCGTTTGATTCCAGCAGGTACTGGAAGCGCAATGCGTCGTATGAAAGCGACTGCACAAAATAGAGACAAAAATTTGCTAACGCAAGCTGTTTCGAAAAAGAATCAAGACGACACCCAAGTTGCGTAAGCAATTTCGGTTTGTAGATAAGGAAACAGGCTTATGCCTTGTTTCCTTATTTAGCTAAAAAGATTAAACATTCATTTGCTGATAATTAACTGTATGAGTACCGCTAAATCTAAAATTCCTTTATCAATTTGGGCCATTGGTTTTGCTGGAATGCTTCTTAATGCTTCAACGATTATGATGTTTGGTGTTATTGCTCTTTATCTTAAACAAAAACTTGGTGCCGGTACTGGCTTTATTGTAATGCTTGAAGGTTTTTTTGAAGCAATGGCTTATGTTATGAAGTTATTTTCTGGTCTGCTCAGTGATTATTTTAGGCGACCAAAAAAAATAATGGTCCTTGGCTTTTCCATGGCGACGCTTTCAAGAATTCTATTTGCTATATTCGCAAGTGTGCCGATGGTAATTATTGCGAGACTTTTTGATCGTCTAGGTAACGGCATTCAATCAACCCCCAGAGACGCTTTGGTGGGAGATTTAGCGCCGGAAGATATAAAGGGCGCTTGCTTTGGGTTACGTAATACAATGGCTACGGCTGGTTCATTTCTTGGTGGTTTTTTAGGTATTTTAGCGATGAATTTTGCTAACCAAGATATCCAAAAAGTTTTTTCTTATGCAAGTGTTCCTGCATTTATTGGTTTTATTATTTTGGTTATTTTTGTGAAAGATCCTCACGAGAAAGAAATGACTGCTGACAAAAAACCAATTAGGCACCCATTGCATTTAAAAGATATTTCTCGTCTTGGAAAATCTTATTGGTTGCTAATGATAGTAGCTCTTGTTTTTATGAGTTCACGTATTGGTGAATCCATGCTGGTGTTACATGCAACGCATAGTTTTGGTATGGATCCTAGCTTTTCTCATGGGATTCTTATTTTGTATAACTGTACAAATTCCTTGTTTTCTTATCCTGTCGGCTTTTTATCCGATAAACTTGGTCGTTATGGCTTTTTAGCTTTGAGCTTTATTTTACTAATCGTTGCTGACCTGTTTTTGGGTTTTTCAAGTAATTTACCTCTTATGTTGGTTGGTGTTGGATTGTGGGGCATTCAAATTGGTATGAGTCAGGATATGTTTTTGTGTATTATTGCTGATCAGATACCTGAAGATTTACGAGGAACTGGCATTGGTTTTTATTATTTGATTAATTCCATCGGCTTACTAGTGGCAGGTTTTATCGGAGGCATACTTGCAGATGCGTATGATCAATTTGCAACCTTTATCGGGAGTGGATCTATTGCTTTATTCGCACTGATACTCCTTCTTGTATTGCAACCTTCTATTTTTGAAAAAAAATATAAACCAATTTAATTTCTAATAAGTCGCTGTAAAGCAATAGTTTGCTTGTGCCAATCACGTACAGGAATGGCTGGTGACCCAGCAATGGTTTCTCCGGAAGAAACATCTCGCATAATGCCGCTTTGCGCAGCAATTTTTACACCATCGCCAATTGTTAAGTGACCAGCAATTCCAACCTGTCCAGCAGCAATTACGAATTTCCCTAGTTTAGAGCTTCCTGCTATTCCTACTTGAGCCACTACAACACAACCATCGCCTAACTCAACGTTATGTGCTATTTGCACTAAATTATCAATACGGCAGAAATTACCAATTTTTGTATTATGCTGACTTCCTCTATCAATGGCTGTGTTTGCGCCTATTTGTACATCATTTCCTATGATTACGCTGCCAATTTGAGGAATGTCGAAATGGCCCTTCTCATCCATATGAAACCCAAAACCAGCTTGCCCTATGCGCGCACCTGCTTTTATATATAATCGATCTCCGGCGGTGGTATTAGTTATTGTGACGCTGCTTTCAAGAGTGCTATCAAGCCCTATTTTTACATGCTCACCGATCATACAGTGGCTATTGATAATTGTATTATCACCGATGTGGGCATGAGCCTTAATGATAACAAATGGTTCAATTTGACAATTTTTTCCGATGTGTGCCGTTGGATGAATGTCAGCAAGTTTTGATATTTCTCCCGTTGAAATAGGTTTGGGGTAAAAATACAAAACGGCTTTTCCAAATGCTCTATATGGAGTTTGAGTAAAAAGACCAACAACACCTTTGCCTAATAAATTTTTATCTTCTTCTTTTAAAATACAAAAACCATTTTTTGCGTTGCTTAAAGATGATTTATATTTTGTATTGTGATAGCACCCTAAAATTCCCGCCTCTAGATTTTCAAGGGGCCCAACTTCCTCAATTATTAATCCTTGAGTTTCTATGCGAGCATCTATGATTTTTGCTAGTTCTTCAATGCGGATGGGGGGTGATTTTTTAAAAAACATACTATTTATTTAAGATTTCTAAGTTGGGAATTTTTTTGTTTAATAATTTAATGATTGCATCGGTGTGATTTAGACTTTCGTCTGCCACAAGTGCGACTTGTTGTTCGTTCATTGTGGTGTTTAAGAAAAGATCAATACTATGATTTTTGCTGTATTCACGAATAATATTTTCTAATTCTGTTTCAATAGCTAGGAACGCACGGTCAAATTTTTGCTTGATAGATTCTCGTTCTTGATGAAAATGTTGGTCTAACTCAGCGACTTTTTTATCAAGTTCAGCTTTGCGCTTTGCTAATTCTTCGGCTTTGGTATGCTTTTTCTGCTGTAGAATTTGCAGGTCATCGTATTCCTTGCGCATGCTTTTTTCAAGTATTTCTAGATGCTCTTGTGCTTTTGCTCGAGCCTCGAAATCTCTTTTATGTAAGAGTTGAAAGGGTTCGGCTTGAGCACGTACTCTATCCATGTTTACAAGGCCAACGGTAAGTCCTGTTGTTTTATAGTGAGGTTTCAAGACAAAATAAGCGACTGCAATAGCAACTATAGCTATAAGGATATGAAAAAGATATTGGTACTGTCGTTTAAACATCATGCTTAAAAAATATTACTAAATTGTAGTTGGAAGCGTCGTGCTACGTCGTACTTCTGGCGGCGATACGGGAAGGAATATGATATTCCTATAGGACCAAAAGGTGATGTCCACAATACTCCACCGCCTGCTGAGGCTCTCATTGATTGTGAGTCTTGGGTGTCTCTATCCGTTTCTCCTGGTTTCCATAAATCCCCTAGCTCATGGAATACGCTTGCATTAATTTTCCAATCATCAGGTAGACCTGAAGGAAACTTGATTTCAACAACATTTCTCCACATTCTGGTTCCATTTAAAGGATCTCCAGTTTTCTTATCTCGAGGTCCTACGCCTTGAAAATCAAAACCTCTGAACGAGTCATATCCCATATGAAAACTGTCTACAACGCGAATAGGCTTTCCTATTCTTTGCATCATACCTGTTTCACCCATTACTTTTAAGACAACCTCGTCACTGAATAATGGGTAATAAAATTTGGCAGCCCAAACATGTTGTAAATATTTGACAGTGCCGCCTACACCAGCAAATTCTGTGCTATAACTTAAGACGAATCCTTTCGTTGGGTCTCTTCTGCTATTTAATTTTCCAAAATAAATAGTCTGCCCAACGGAAGATAATAAGGCATTATGACTTTGATTACGGATAATCGACGATGCATCACTATTAAATCCAAAAACTTTTTCAGATCGTATGTTGTAATTTAAACTTTGCCACCACATTTCACTGAGAGCGTAATCTAAACCAAGACCCGATCCAAAAATTCTTTCCTTGTGAGATTTGCTGCGTTTGGATTGATTCGCAAAAACTTTTGCAGAACCCTCCAGATCTGTATCTAAAAGAGCCGGTTCTCTAATCCCTAGTTCTAAGCCTGTGCTTATTTTTGAAAGAGTTGCGTTTGAGTGAACTGTTTGCCCTGTGCCTCTGAAATTTCTCTCCTGGATACCAAGGGTTGTGAATGGTCCTTCTAAGGTAGAATATCCCAAACCAACATTTAATTCTCCAGTACGTTGTTCTTCTAAATCTACATTTATTTTGGCTTTATCTATTGTAGATTCTTCTTCAGGCTGGACATGAACTTCCTTGAAATATCCCAAGTCTTTAAGTGCTTGCTCCGCATCTTTGATTTTCTTGCTGTTGTATGCGTCTCCTTCATGAATCTTAATCTCACGACGAATCACATAGTCTCTAGTGCGATCATTTCCTTTTATTTCAATGGTATCAATATAAACACGAGGTCCTTCTTTTATACTGAATTCAATATCGGCAACGCCTATTTCAGCATTCTTTTTAACTTCAGGTTCAATGTTAATAAATGCATATCCCAGTGTGCCTAATTCTTCAGTGAGCTTTTTGATTGTTTTATCAATTAGTGCAGCATTATATTCGTCCCCTTTTTCAAAAGAGACACATTCTTGAAGGCTATTTACATTAATAGATTTAATATCAGAAATAATTTTTACGTTTCCAAAGGTGTACTTTCTTCCTTCATCAATTGTGAAAGTTAAAAAGTATGCTGTTTTATCGGGGCTTAGTTCAGCAATAGATGAAATCAATCTCATATCTGGATAGCCGTTATCGTTATAAAATTTTTTGATTTCTTGCTGGTCGTTTAGGAAGCGATCTGGATCATAAAGATCATCATTTACGAAGAAGCGATACCAGTGCCACACTTTGCTCTGTAAAACTTTTTCAAGGCGGGTACCCTTGAAGTTCTTATTACCAACGAAATTAATTTTTCGAATAAATGTTGTTGGTCCTTCTTCGATTTCAAAAACTAGGTCTACTCGATTTTCAGCCAACCGGATAATTTTAGGATCCACTTTTGCGCTAAAGCGGCCTAAACGACGGTAAATTTCTAATATGCGCTGTTGTGCAGCTTGAATCTTAGCATAGGAAAGTACTTCTCGAGGGCGTAGCTGGATTTCTTTTTTAAAATCAGCGTCCTTAATTTTTTCATTTCCTTCATATGCGATCTTATTGATAATAGGATTTTCTTCAACTTCTATAAAAATAACAGAATCCTTTCTGTGTACTTTTACATCATGAAAATATCCTGTATCAAATAGTACTTTTAAGCATTGATCAAGAGCGTCTATGTCAGCCGTATCACCATTTTTTATAGGTAAATACGAAAGAATAGTTTGATTTTCAATGCGGTTGTTTCCATGAATTTTAATGGCGGAAACTTTCTGATTATTTGCGTATAAAGTGCAAACGAAGAGAAAAAAAGTAAGAAAAAATCGTTTTATCATAAAGGGAACAATCCTCGAATCATTTGGAATATTTTGTATCTCATTAAATCATTCCATGTAGAATAAAGCATCAAACAAATAACTACGGCAAAGCCAGTTCCAAAAATATATTTTTGAATTTTCTCAGGAATAGGCTTCCCAATTATCCACTCAATTGCATTAAGCAATATTTGCCCTCCATCTAACACAGGAATGGGAACTAAGTTGAGAAGACCAAGATTAATCGACATCATAATAATAAACCATAGCATTCCGGCAAAACCTAATTTGGCGCTTTGTGAAGCCATGTCTCCAATAGCAAAGATTCCACCCAACTCATCTCCTTTGCGTTGACCAGTTAATAGCTCAGCTAATCCAAGGGTGATTGTTTTGCACATTTTCCAAAAAGTTGAGAATGAAGTTTGTACAGCTTGTCCAAACCCTATGTGCTCATATTCCTGCGTGGGATTTGGCTTTATTCCTAATATTTTTGTTCGATGGATTTTTTTAGTTTCCTTATCTGTGTAGGCTAAAGGAATTTGTAAGGTAACTTGCTTGTCGTGGCGTAAAACTTTTACATCCAACGTGCTTAATTTTTCATTGCGAATAAAAGGAAGTATGTCTTCAAAATAGCGAATTTGTTCATTATTAATACTAACAATTCGATCATTTGCTTCTAGCCCATGTTTAGCTGCTATTCCTGCAGGATCAATAGTGCCAATTACAGGTGGTAAGATAGGTTTTCCCATGAATGAAAATAAGCCAATCATGGCAACAATAGCAAAAATAAAATTAGCTAAAGGCCCACCGGCAGCTACTTGAATGCGTTGCCATGGGGTTTTTGCATGTAACGTCTGTTGCTTTTCTTTTTTGCTTAGCTTTTCAATAGCTTTATTGTCTGATGCAGCGCTCGTTGCGTCTGCATCTCCTAACATTTTTACGTATCCGCCAAGTGGAACCAGGTGAAATCCCCATCTTGTTCCGTGTCGGTCTGAAAACCCTATAAGCTCTGGCCCAAAGCCAATAGCAAAATGCTCTACTTTTACTTTATTTCTTCTGGCAACCCAGAAATGCCCCCATTCGTGCACAAAAACGATAACGGAAATGAGTATGATAAAAGGAAGAAAATATTCCAACAACCACGTGAACAAGAAAAGCTCCGCTGATGACAACTGTAATGTTTATTGATACGGTATCTAGCACTAAAACAAAAGAGGGTTTTTATAATAAATCTTTTAATGGCTTTATTTTTTTAAACGGTGTTGCTAAATATCACTGGTTATTTTTCTTATAAAATAAAAGTTCTTCAGCATTATGCCAAAGAACTTTAATATGGTGATAAAAGATTTTTAATTTGAAGCGCGATTTTTTGGTCTTTTTGAAGAGCCATTTTTTAAAGAAAGCGTGCGTGATTTTGGTTTTGAAAACGTACCGCGTCCTTTCTTGTCAAAACTTCCATTTTTTGAAGTATTTTTAGAATCATTACTTTTGGAAGCAAAATTACTTGGGTTAAAATTTCCTCTGCTTTTTCCGCTTCTAGATTTATTATCTGGAGTACTTTTGAAAGTATCGCGATATTCACCTTTGCTGGCATCAAAGTTTTCATTTTTGCGGAAAGGTTTATTTTTGAAATTTTTTGGTTTATTGCTGTTAAATTCACCAAATGATGCACTTTCAAAGTTGTCACGAGGCTTACTTCTTCTTGCTCCAAAACTGGTATTTTGAGAATTTCTTCTGGATGGACCAAACGGTTTTTTTCTTCTGTCATCATTTGCAAAAGGATGCATTCTATCCGAGTCAGTCCTTTTTTCTGACTTTTTAAAGTTATTTTTTGGGCTAGAATTTCGATTTGAGCTTTCGTTTGTTTTAGGGTTCATGTAGCTCTCAATGGCGTTCCATTTTTTAGCATCTTGAGATGTAACAAAGCATAATGAGAAACCTTCAGCGCCAGCGCGACCAGTTCTGCCTATGCGGTGTACATAATCTTCAGGGCAGGGGGGCACGTCATAATTGATTACATGCATTAAGTGTGGGATATCTAAGCCACGCGCTGCGATATCAGTGGCAACCATTACGCGGCATTTTCCTTGGCGAAAAGCGCGAATAACCTGTTCACGCTGACGTTGACGTAGGTCCCCATGTATTGCTGAGGCAGCGTGATCTTCTTTGCGAAGGGAGTTTGCTAAGCGATCAGCATTTATTTTTGTTTTGACGAAGACTAAAACAGTGCCATCACGTTGATCAAGCTCTTGTAAGAGTCGGCCATATTTTTCTTTTTCATTTATTTTAATGATTTCTTGCTTAATCTTTGGAATTGGTAGTGTTGTTGGTCCTACAGCAACACGTTTTGGTTCATTAAGGTATTTTGCTGCAAGTTTCTCAATAGCTGGGGCAATTGTCGCCGAAAACATCAGAGTTTGACGCTTTGTTGGGAGTTTAGAAATAATGTGGTCCAATTGAATTCCGAAACCCATGTCAAACATGCGATCAGTTTCATCTAAAGCCAAATATTCTAAACGATTTACTCTCAGGGTGCCTCGTTCAAGATGATCAATAACTCGGCCAGGAGTGCCAATAATTATTCGTGGGCGAGCTTTTAACTGCGCAAGTTGCTTAGGATATGGTTCCCCTCCAATTAGAAGTGCAACATTAAAATCTTTGGAATTGCTTATTAAATCTTTTAATGTATTCATTACTTGTTGAGCTATTTCTCTAATAGGTGCCAGCACAAGTGCAGTACTGTCTGGGTTATCAAGTAAATGTTTTACTAAAGGAAGTGTAAAAGCTAAAGTTTTTCCAGTTCCTGTTTGTGCTGAACCTAAAATATCATGATTTTTTAATGCAAGAGGCATGGTTTGTGCTTGAATGGGGGTGGGAACTGAAATCCCCATTTTTGCTAAAGATTTAGTAAGTATTTCAGGCAAGTCTAGTTCATTAAATGAATTCATTATAAAACTCCATAAAGCGTTTATCTCAATGCCACAAAAGCTGGCAGAAATTTATCCAAAGGCAAATACATATTTGCTGTATGGTGAACAGATAACGCTTTGAAAAGTTTGGGATATGCCAAATAACCTTACCATTCTGGTAGGCGCGGAATCGGAACTAAAATTTCGTCATTACATTACCTTATAAGAAAAAAGTATGCAATAGAAAAATATAAAATAGTAACTTTATATCGAATAATTGTTCTCTATCCTTTTTTTATTGTCGTTATTTTTAAATCATTCTTATCAAGATCAACTTGTATTTCGTAATCTGCGCTTACATTGTTGCGATGATCGCCAGGGCTCGTGTATCTTGCGAACATTAAAGTAAGTATTCCTGTGCTATTGCTTGGATTTATCTCTAAGCTACATGATGAACCAGGTACAACGTCTATACCAAACACATCTAAATCATCACCAGCATCAGATTTAATAGTTTTTGCTTTTTGAAAATAAGTATTTGCGTCCATTTTACTAATTGTTGCAGCAAGATCTTCTTTATAGGCGATAACAACATGGATTTTTACGGGCGAGGAATCGTTTGCATTTGGGGCTGCTCTAAAATTGACTTTTTCAAGCCAAACTTTTGACTGCTTAATACCCACAGCACTTTTAACTGAGTCGCAGTTTGTAAGGAAAAGACTAATGAATCCAACCCAAAATATATTTTTAAATAACATTTTCGTCCTTTGTTATTTATTAACTTTTATAAGATACAACTAAGACTATTAGACCATGGCTTATATAGATTTTAAAAGAGTTTACATGGAAAAGAATGAAATTTGTGTTGTGCATATGCCAGCGGTTGCTGAAATTTATGATTTTGCATATGAAAGTTTACAAAAGTTGCCGAAATCATTTCGTACCCAACTTAAGAACTTTGTTATTGAAGTCAAAAATTTTGCTGAAAAAGACGTTTTACAAGAATTGTCAATGAAAGATCGGTACGATTTGTTAGGTCTGTATCGAGGAGTTCCTGTTCCTTTAAAGAAAAAAGCATCACATAAGAAGCCCGATATTATTTATTTATATCGGTGCCCTTTGATACGTCATGCTATTGAAAACGCTGAAGATGTGAAAGCATTGATTCATCACGTACTTATTAACGAGATAGGTCATCACTTTGGCTGTAATGCTCATGAGATGGCATGGATTCATCAACATTCAAAATTTACTAATTCTGAATAGAGCTATTTCTCTAGAGCCTTGAGTCCTGGTAGAGATTTTCCTTCAAGCCATTCTAAGAATGCTCCACCTGCTGTCGATGCATAAGTGAAGTCATTTACATATTTAGATGCGGCCGCAACCGTATCACCTCCCCCGATAATGCTTATAAGCTTATTTTCCTTTGTTTGGGTTGCAATGATTTCTGATAAGGACCTAGAGCCATTTCCAAAAGGTTCTACCTCATAAACACCGAGGGGGCCATTCCATAAAACTGTTTTGCATGAATTTAGAAGAAGTCTCGACTTTTCTAGTGTTTTAGGGCCTATATCATAAATAGCTTGTAAGTTCTCAATTGCATTTATATCCACTATTTGCGGGGGCACATTTGATGTTAGTTCTTTAGCAACCACTGCATCAATAGGCAATACTAATGTGCAATTACTTTTTTTAAATTTTTCAAGAATCAATCGTGCAACATCTAAGCAATCTTTTTCAATAAGAGATGTGCCAATGTTATAACCTTGCGCGAATAAAAGTGTATTTGCGATTCCGCCGCCAACAAATAAATAGTCAAGTTTTTCCATAAGATTCATAAGAAGATCGATCTTCGTGGAGACTTTGCTGCCTGCAATTATGCCAATAACAGGACGTTCAGGTGAAATAAGTACCTGTTCTAGGGCCTGTAATTCTTTATCGAGACTAAGTCCGGCATAAGAAGGTAAATATTGAGTAATGCCAACGACTGATGCATGCGCGCGATGACAACATGAGAAAGCATCATTTACAAATATATCACCTAACTGCGCTAATGCTTTTGAAAAGTCTTGAGAATTTTTTTCTTCACCTTCATAAAAACGAATATTTTCTGCCATCACTATTGAATTAGCTGGTGTTGTATTAAGTTCTTGATAAAGATTTGGGCCAATTTCTGTTGATGTAAAAATCACAGGATGGCTAAGAAATTTTTGTAAAACAGATGCAATTGGTGCAAGACTATCGCTTTGATTCCACATGGCTTTCGGTTGAGGTGCTGGACGTCCTAAGTGAGATAATATGATGATATATCTAGGTTTTTTTGAAAGAATCGCTTGTAGCGTAGGAATAATTCGTTCAATACGCGTTGTATCTTGGACCTGTACATTTTTTGTTGGAACATTGAGATCTAATCGGATAACGACTTTTTTTTCAAAAAGATTAACGTTCTTAATGGATCTATAATGCACAGGTCACAATTATAATGTTATTAAGTTTTACTATTACAATAATCAATGAATTTGGCAAATGCCCCGTTTCCTAAAACATTGGCGCAGGTGATTACTGGGTCAAATAATACGTAAAGCGCAGTAATTAATGACATCATCTCCGCATTAAAATTTAAGTAGGTATGAAGAATAGGAAGCATTACTAAAATCCCACCACCAGGCACAGCTGCTACGGAAAATTTTGCTATGATAAAATAGAGCGCAAAGATAGTGTAGCTTAAAAGAGTGGGTTCTGCCATGCCAAAGCTTTTTAAAATTGCATAAGCGAGAATGGGAATAGCGAAACAGTCTCCCACAAGATGAATATTTACGGTAGTGGGAATCACAGAATAAGCGAGGTCTTTATTTTTTAGGTTTTTTTCTGTTCCTATGATAGTCAAAGGCATGCTTGCAGCGCTTGACATTGTGCTAAATCCACTCACCGCTGCTGGAAACATATTCTTGATGCCGGCAATGAATTCTTTTCCATTTGCATTGTTTAATAAAAAATAGACAAATAAGATGTAACTGAATTGGGCTAGGGCAATGATAGCAAAAACTATGGAATAATCTTTTAGGATTATATTAACGATTCCGTCATATTCAAGATTAATTACAAAACCAGCAACAAAGAAAGGAATGACATAAACAATTCCTTGAAGAACTAGGTGCACATATTCATCAATTTTGGTTGCAATCTTTTGAGCTTGTGTAGGGAACAATAGTGATGAAAGAATTCCGAGGATAATGCCTGCAAGCATAGGGATATAATTTTCAACCAATGTTGGCGCTTTCCATGACCATAAAGGTTTTAGTTCTATAATTTTTTGAGGTGAAACTAATGATAGGTCGAAATTATATATCCATGCACCAACGTAATGACTCAAGAAGGTAGAAATAAAGTTTGAGCAGCATAATAAAACTAAAATCATCAAAATTATTTTTGTTGCATTGTTTGCGAGGGTTGCAGCAGCCTTAAATAAAAGTCCAAAAATAATAAAGGGCAGAAATAAAACAATAATTTCTTTAATGCTTAAGCTGATCGCGTATAACCCTTCTTTAATGACTAATGGTATAAAAGGATATAAAAGTGTGATGAGCCCAATGACTGCGGCTAAAATAAATGGCATTTTGCGAAACATACATTCCTCCTAGGAATTATTAAATTTAGAAACTCAGGTATAAGGAAATGTAAGCTCTACCGGTTTAAACCGGTGATGGTTGTTGTGCGACAAAAAATAATACAACTAATAAGTATCACTGCTAGTAAAAAATAAATATCAACTGATTAATTGTATATCGGTTTCTATATAATCACAAGATCCTGGGCTGGTTTGAAAAATTGCTCAATCATATTATCGTTTACATTTTCTAAAGTATAAGTCCATTGGGGGCTTCTATCTTTATCAATGATTTGTGCGCGAATGCCTTCTTGAAAATCGGAATTAATTAAAAAATTGAAAGAGATATGATAATCAAGCTCTAATGCTTGCTTCAAATCAAGACAAGGCGATAATTTCAGCAGCCTATCAGTAATTAATAAGCTAAGCGGTGACCTTGTTAGAAGATCATTTAGTATTTTTTTAGTTTCGGGATGTTGATGATTTTTTAATTCAATAAAAATATTTTTTAACTCTTGAGAAAAAACTTCATTAACCCATTGATCTCCGAATGAGGAAGATACGGGAACTGGCTGACTAAATTGATTAATAACTTGTTGAGTATTATCGGTATTTGTTAAGTCATTTATGAAGTCTGAGAGAGCGTGTGATGGAATAAAATGATCTGCCATATTCCATTTTAAAGCATGATTAGTGGAGATATTTGCGCCTGTAAATCCATAGAAGTTACGCCAAGCCTTTGGAAATTGTGCAAAGTGAAAACTAGCTGCTACGTCTGGGAAGAAACCAATAATCGTTTCAGGCATTCCTAAGATTGCGTTCTCTGTGATAATTCTTATTTGATTGTGCATGGATAATCCCATCCCTCCACCAAAACAAAGGCCATTTACGATAGATATTACAGGCTTTGAGCAAGTTGCGAGTTTGTAAATAAGGTTATATTCTTCCTTAAAAAATGTGGAAGCAAGAGATCGATCGTTATTTAGCATTGCTTCATATGCCATTCGAATATCACCACCAGCGCAAAATGCTTTGGGATGATCGGAAGTGATAATAATTTTTTGTATTTTATTATTTGCTACACAAACAGATAAAAAGGATGATATTTCCTGTATGGTTCTAAGATCCATAGCGTTATATCTATCATGTCTATTTAAAAGAATGATTGCGGTATTATTTTGAAGTTTGGTGATAATTGTCACATGAGGCTCCTGAAGAAAAAAAGCCACAGAGCCGTGGAGTCGGTGATCCTCTCGTGGCTAAAACGCCAGGTGGGTGCCATATAACAAAGCCACGACTTTGTCAGAGACGGCTCCCAAGGATATAAACTGAGCCAAGGGATATAACTCTCACGCGCACTGCAGCCAGCTCAACTTAACATAATAAAGAAAAGGATCAAACACGTTTGCAAAAAATAACATATGCCAATGCATACGGTATTTCATCGCTTAGGCTTAAGTATAAATCATATGAGCCATTAGCAAGAAAATTAGCTGTTTTATGAGCTTCAGCGTGTAAAATAATTTCCGGTCGTCCATTAGTATTTTTAACAACTTCTATGTCTTGCCAAGAAATATTTGCTGTTTCCCCAAGTGCCTTAACAACAGCTTCTTTTGCTGCGAATACTTTTGCAAATCCGCTCGCTACATTATTTCTTTTTTTGAGGCGCTCTATTTCTGATGAGGTAAAAACTCGTTTTAAAAATTTTTCATCAGCACTTATTAGTTTTTCAATACGACGTATATCGCAAATATCACATCCAATTCCTAAGATCATTGTCTGTTCACCTGACATACAATATTTAATGAACGAAGATGTGCTTGTATATTGCGCAATTGGTCTCGGTCATGCACACCGATATCTGTTAAAATTTCCCAAAAGTCTGAATTTCTGGTGACAATTTTTAAATTATTTATATCAGCTTTACATTTACTAATTGTGCTTGTGATCAATGCGAGAGCTCCTTGTTTGTTGTTGAAAGTGATTTGTAGACGACTGGTAAATACATTATTTGAATCGTTGTTATTCCAAATGAGATTAATAAATTCACCATCTTTGTTGATACTAGCTAGCTGTTTGCAGTTTTGCATATGAATGGTGATACCCTTTCCTGTATTGATCACTCCATTAATTCTATCGCCAGGTATAGGATGACAGCAGCCCGCGTAATGGATTTTCATGCCGGGTATTAAACCCTGAATAGGTACATTTTCAAAATTCTCTACCGCTTTTAGAGGTTTTATTTTGATGATTTTATCATCGTTTGTAGCGGTAGGTTGTGGCTTGAAATATTTGATAACCTCTCTGACATTAAGAGTACCTTCGCCGATGCTAATCAAAATATCTTCATAGCTGTTATAATGACTTCCTCTAAGGTTTTGGGTGATAGTTTTTTCATTAAAAATACAATCTTCCTTTTGTAGGGCTCTTGTTAGAAGTGTTCTTCCTAATTCGAGAAATTGATCGCTTTTTTTTGTGCGAATGAATTTACGAATTTGGGCTTTGGCTTTGCCGGTAATGACATATTTTTCCCAGCTTGGGGAGGGCTCTTGCTGCTTAGAGGTTATTATTTCAATTTGGTCTCCATTATATAGCTCGGTGCGCAGGGGCACTTGCTTGCCATTTATTTTTGCACTTACTGCTTTGTTGCCAATTTCGCCATGAATAGCATAAGCAAAGTCGAGAACACTAGCATGTTTAGGTAGGGCTATAACTTCTCCTTTTGGAGTGAAGCAAAATACTTGATCATTGAACATCTCGAGTTTTGTGTGCTCCAAAAATTCATCGGGGTTATCTGCATGCTCCAAAATCTCTAAAATATTTCTAACCCAACTGTATTGTTTTCCTTCGTGGAGATTAATTGAATTCTTACTAGAAACTTTTTGTTTGTAGTGCCAATGTGCTGCGACTCCAAATTCGCAGATTTCATGCATTTTTTGTGTGCGAATTTGGATTTCAATTTTCTGATTGTACGGCCCAATAAGAGTTGTGTGTAGAGATTGATAACCATTTGCTTTGGGGGTGCTAATATAATCCTTAAAGCGGCCGGGGACCATGATATAAGAACTATGAATTAGACCAAGGGCTTGGTAGCATTCCTGTAGATTTGTTACAATAATTCGAAAAGCCATTAAATCGGATAACTGTTCAAATGTGATATTACGCTTTTGAATTTTCTTCCATATAGAATACGGTGTCTTTTCTCGTCCAAACACCTGAACTTTTAAGCCACCATTTTCTAGAACTTTCGTTATGTCAGCGTTTATATTTTCAATTAATTGTTGTGTTTGTGGCATATTTGCCAGTTGCATAACTACATTTTCATAATCTTCAGGATGTAAATGTTCAAAAGCATAATTTTGGAGTTCATCTCGGAATTTTGTGATACCTATCCTGCTTGCCAGCGGTGCATAGATTTCTAAAGTCTCTTGGGCTATGCGTAACCGTTTTTCTGTATCTTTGACAAAGTGAAGAGTGCGCATGTTGTGTACGCGATCAGCTAATTTTACAAGGAGAACACGCAAATCATTCGACATCGCTAAAAATAACTTGCGAAAATTCTCTGCTTGAGGAGAAGCAGAGGACTGCAGTTCAAGCTGTGAAAGCTTGGTCACTCCATTAACTAACATAGCAATCTCAGTCCCAAAAAGATTTTCAATTTCTTCATAAGTTGTAAGAGTGTCTTCTATTGTGTCATGGAGTAATGCCGTTACTATGTAATAATGATCTAGCCGCATGTCGGCAAGAATATTTGCTACCTCTAATGGATGATGAAAATATGGATCGCCCGATTCTCTAAATTGCTGCCCATGTACTTTCATGCAAAACACATAAGCCTTGTTGACTAAATCCTCATCTGTATTAGGATTATGCTTTTTTAGTTTCTCAACAAGCTCATATTGCCGAATGATAGGCTTACGCGTAACTGCTTTCACAGTGCACACCTAAATTATTACTTTTTTTAATCTAGCGAGTTTTTAATTAATCTTCGAGGGCTTCGTCGTCTAAATCGTCAATTTCTTTAATTTTTTGAGTTGGTTCGTCTTTATGCCATTGACTAGCGTCTTGCATGACTTCAAGCAAATCATCATCAACTTCGACATCAAGCTCATCTGTTAGCACTGCGCGTTGTAATGCCTTAACAATGCTTTCCTCTATATTCTCAAGATTCAGGTTTCCTTCGGCTATTTCACGTAGGGCAATTACAGGGTTTTTATCATTATCGCGAGAAACTGTAATGCTTGCTCCTGCAGAAATTTCACGTGCTCTTTTTGCAGCATATGCAACCAATTCAAAACGATTGGAAACTTTTTCAATACAATCTTCAACAGTAACTCGAGCCATAAAACCTCCCTTGAGTGCAGTAATAATATTAGAAATTTTCGATTTATGCAAGATTTTTATTGTATAACGCTTTAGCTGACGCCTGTCTCTATCTCTTGCAGGATATCGTTTAGCTTGTGGGAAAGCTCAGGATCTTCTTCTGCATCATATGCATTGCCTTCATCAACATCGTATATATCTGAGACGTCTTCGTCGGCATCCTGTATATCCATGTCATCTTCATCGCTAATATTATTAGCTCTCGTTGCGATTTTAGCTGAAGGATTTATAGTTGATGTTACTATTTTTAACATATCTTCAGCAACGCTAGGAGTTAGTATGCCGTTGTGTAGATGCTCATCTGGAATTAATTGACCCGCTAAGTCTGTAAAAAAGGGTGAAAATTTTACAATATCATCATCTTTTTTCGGTAGATTGCTTATTAAGGCAATGCTGATCTCATTGATGAGCTCCTCATCTCCTTTGGGTAAGTACTTTTTTAAATGTTTTATACTAAAAAATTGCAGCGCAAACATTTTTACATACAAGAATTTATCATCAGCTTCTAAATACTCCCTAATTTCATTGAAATCCATCGTATTTTTTTGAATAGAGTTTAAAAAATCTTGAAGATCTTTTTCTCTATCTTCCTTTTTTTCACGCGATGCTGATTTTTCAAGCCAATCATTTTGATGTTTAAAGAAGATAGCTGCATTTTTTAATATGTTTTCTGGTCCTTGACTAGCAATTAAAATAGCAACAGGTTTGTCTAACAAGTACAGATAAGGCACTAGATGAAAATCTAGGCAGAATCCTGGCAAAGAAGTTATTTTTGGAATATCTTCGCTGAAATATTCGGCACAATGAGAACAACTAGGGGAAAGCCATGCTGCTATATGAACTTTGCAAGTATTTTGATTATTTAAAGTCACGAAGATTGAGGGTTTATCAAAAGATTTATTAAGAGCCTCCGGACTCGCCTTTGGTCTGACAGAAGAATCTTTTGGCTGTTCTCGAATGAATGCATTATCAGAAAGCTCTTTTGGCTTTCGTCCAAATGCATTATCGGAGACGAGAGAAATAAGGAAAATGGAAAAATATAGAACTAATCTCATTATGATTTAAAATATGATAAAAATTTTTTTATTTTAAGTCTATTATATAAAAGTTAATGAAGAATTGATACTTGAAAATCCTATGAATGCCGTACTTCAGGTCTTACCCAGCTTTCATACTGGAGGCGTTGAACAGACAACGCTTCTTATCGCTAACGCATTAGCAGCGAAAGGTGTTAGAAGTTTTATCGTTAGTTCAGGAGGAATTCTGACGAGAAAATTGCATCCCGGAGTTATTCATATCGAAATGCCATTAAGCTCTAAAAATCCGTTTATTATTTTAAAAAATACGAAGAAACTGAAGAGAATTATAGAAAGTTATTCTATTGATATTGTTCATGCCCGCTCGAGAGCGCCAGCCTGGAGTGCTTATCTAGCTTCACGCGCAACAAAGGCGCATTTTTTAACGACTTATCACGGAGCTTATAGCCAGAATTTTTTTAAATGGTATTACAATCAAGTGATGGCATTCGGTGAGATGGTTATTGTTACTTCTTCCTATATGGAAAGCCACGTTAAGCAACACTATCCAAATGCGAGATGTGTTCAAATTGCTTCAGGTATTAATACGCAATTTTTTTCTAAAGAACATGTTCAACAACAAAAAGTTCAAGAATTAAGAGATTTTTGGGATATAAAAGAAGATACTAAAATTGTTTTACTACTAGGTCGTTTTACGCCTATTAAGGGGCATTATCAATTGTTACAAGCGATTAAAGATAGCTCTCTTAAGAATCGAATCAAAGTAATTTTTGTTGGTGATAGTAAAAACCCAAGATTGGTCCATGATTTGAGAAGGAAAGCCAAAAATTATAATGTTCAGTTGTATGTGCACCTAGATGAAAGTGATCTTCGGGCATTTTTTAGTTTGGCAGATGTTGTCGTTGTTCCCACTATAAAGCCAGAAGCTTTTGGCAGAGTTACGGTCGAGGCGATGAGCATGGGTAATGTAGTAATAGTCAATGATCTTGGAGCCTCGAAAGAAATTGTTACAGATAAACGCTGGATATTTGATCATAATAGTACGGAAGATTTTACGAGAAAAATTGATCACGCTTTACTTTTGCAGTCAGATAAGAAAGAACATATAGGGGCAGCAAATAGAGCTCATGCAGTCAAATTATATAATGTCGACATTTTAATAGAATCACACTTAAGATTATATGAGAGCTTTTTCTAAAGTTGTGCTGACCCAGATTTCTTCTGGCGGGCATCTCCTTCGATTATATTTTGCTCTCCAACAATTAAGCTTTGGTTTGCTCGAAGTTTGAAAGATTTATTTGCTGCATTTTTCAATGTGAAGACTATATAATGGTTTTGAACTTTTGTGATTTTTATTGTTGCATCTTCTGTATCGTCCGCTGTATAAGTCTTGTCATTGACCCAAACAGTCCAACGTGATGGGGAAAAATATAAGATTGCACTTAGAAATAGAATGTTATTTGTTGAGGAAATAGAAAAATCTGAAATGTTTATTGAGTTGTCCGTTGGTATGTCTATTTCTTCTAGGGGAGCAATTTGATCGAGCTGATTTAACTCATCAATCGACATCATCAAAGAAGCTCTTAGCTGTAAGAAACTAAAAAAGATAGCTATGATTAAAGAATTTTTTAATGACATTTAGACTGTTTTGTTAGGTGTTTTTCTTGCGGCTGTATGTATTCAATTTCAAAATCTATGGTTCCTTCAAAAAGATACATTTTCTCACCTTCATGAATTTTCTTCGCCACTTGTTGATTTAATTCTTTTACTCGCTTCAATTCATATTTTTTTATTTTCACAATTCCTGGTAACTCTAATTCGAGTTTTTGCAAAAAATTAAAAAAATGCTGATCACGTAAAACTTGTATATTCAATGAAAATTCTGCTTTTGAAATGTTATTAGCATTAGAAATATTTTTTGGCTGAATGAAAATGAATAAGATGTTTGATTTTTTCTGCAGTGTATAAAGTATCTCATTAATGTCATTAAGGGTTAATGTAGATGTCCATTTTTTTTTCTTAAACGTTCGGAATTTTTGTGGTTCTTGTTTAATAAGCTTTTCGTATGATTCAATCGTGTCAATTTGGGTTATTAGGATATTAGTCTGTTCATTTATTGTTTGTGCCTTTTCATGCGTTATTTGGTAATGATTTATAGACTTCACAAGAATAAAAAAGAAAAATCCCAACAAAATAAAAAGGGAAAGAATAACGCCACCGATTTCAGCTTTAATCCATATTTTCCAATTAATAATCATGATTTATCTCTTTGTTGAATAAGAAGCGTTGTATCCTTATCTTGTTCTGACCAAGTTAAAATAACTTTTCCAAAAAAGCGCTCTGCATTGTTATTGATATATTTTTTAAATTCATGAAGAGGTTTTGTAAGCTGAGTAAATCGTAAATATAATTTAAAATTCTGCTCCGAAAAATCCCAAGAAATTAGGGAGACGCGCACTTTGTCTTTGAGTAATTTCTGAATTGAGCTAATAAGTTTAAAAGAGCTTTTTTTGCTGTTATCTAAATACAAAGGAAAGAGGTTACTCAAATGTAATTGGTATTCAAAATCTTCAGGGATTTTATTGTGAATTTTCTCATATTTCGCCTTTAACCATTTATATTCATAATCTTGGAAAAATGACTTAATCTGAACCGAAGCCCAAAGAATTAAGAAAATGAAGCTTAAAGGAATTAAGAATTTGATGCATAACCTTGGAAATTCGTGCGCTAATCTTGCCTGAAAAAGGATTTTAGGTGAGAAATTTAGGAAGGACTTATTGGGTTTGAAGTTCTCCTTTCCTAAAATTTTCTGTGGGATAGCAATAATTTCAAGTGCGGCATTAGAAAATCCATTTGTACTGTTCTCTTCAGGCATTAAAACAGAAACGGCTTGTCCATCTTTATACCCGTGTCGTTGTAGAAATCGAAGAGTAGAGCATAACTCTTTTTCTAAGTCATCGGTATTCTTAGTAAAGATAACGCGCTGTAGTAAAATTTTTTCTTGAAAGAAAATTAATATTGTAAAATTAGCTGCATCGGCAGGTATGATAGTAACTACCCAAGCTCGAAGAGGATGTGTAATACTTGCATGCTTTTTGATTATTAAGCTTAATTCAAGGTCCCATGAAAGAATGCCGCTGATAGGATTTTCAAATGAAGCAAGTGTTTTGAAAACTTGTAAAATCTCTTCAGTAGATCTTATGGATACAAAAGTATCTGTTCTTTCAGAAAAGTGCTTGATTCGATAATGACCTATTAAGTCATCAGGCCTAAATTCATTTGTTTTAATTTGATTAAGGAGAAAAACCCGATCCCACATTTTTATTTTGTTCGTAGGTAATGTACGAAATTCACAATCTTGTGCCTGAACAATAAAACAAATAGGTGTATTGGGGTGCCTGGTTATATATTCCCTACAGGATGTATCTTCAAGAGAAATTTGTTGAGTATGTATCAGGGTATTATTTTGAAAATGATAGAGGGTATAAAGTCCAAAAAGTTCATGCAAATGAATATAATCAAGAGGATAGACTTTCCAGTTAGCAATTCTTTTCCAAATAGAAAAAATATAAGATTGAGATTCGTGCCAAAAATTTTTGTTGTTTTGTTTATGAGTTTGAGATACTTCCGCTTTTTTATTCCATCCTGGCAACTTGGTCATAAAGTGGTAAGACAAAAGCAATAACCATCCATATCATTATTATTTCCATGATAGATATCAAAATTGGTCCAGTCCAGGCTATTATTTTTTGTAGCTTGAATTGATAAATGTTTTTTAATGTTTGCGCTCCTATATCACTATATAAGGGTAATTGAGAAGTATTTTCTCCCGTTAATAATAAATGTTCTATAGTTGTAGATAGCTTAAGTTCCTTTGTTAAGGCTTTGCTAATTTTTCCGTCAAGCTTGATATGATAGCCAATTTTTTGTGTCTTGCTTTTTAAATAAGTGTTTTGAAGAGCTTCTGAACAATAATCGGCTGCTTGAATAACATGATGTCCTTTTTTTAATAGCATAGAAAAACTTTTTAAATAAAAATACTGCAAAGACATAAGATAAATAGGTCCAATTATGGGATATCTAGTTGAGAGCCAAGATAGTAAATATCTCACTTTTTTGATTCTTGAAATTAAGTAAATGCCAGAGAAAAAGATTAATAATGAGGAAATATTTGAGACGAAGAAAAGCGCGCTTTTTAAAAACGCTGCAAATTGAATAAATAGACGTGTTGCAGAATGTTGTTCAAAATTATTTTTTGCAAGGAAATCTAAAGTGACTGGCAGAAGGAATTCGTTAAATAAAAGAAGCATTATTAAAAGACTAAGAGACAAAATGAACGGATATTGTAGGCTTGTTCTTAGTTTCTTTAAAAAATCTATTTCTTCTTGTTTTATTAGAGAATAATCTTCAAAAGCTTGTGCATACTGACCCGTTGCTTCTGAAATGCTGAGAAGAGCAGTAAATAATTTTGGAAAAATAGGATAGTTGGTGAAAATTTGTGAAAGAGTTAGTCCTGCATGGAGTTTGTTAATGATGATATCAATAAATTGTTTTTGATTCTTATTAAGGCTTAATTTACTGAGATTCAAGCTTTCTATCAGAGAAAGTCCTTGTTTTAAAAAAAAACTCATATCACGGGCCCAATTGATAGTCCAAAATAGACTGCCTCTGTTTGAAAATCTGAGATATTTTTGCCGCAATCGAATTGGGTGCAGACCCTTTTGTTTTAAGTCTTGGAGAGCTTGGTCGCGACTATAAGCAGGAATTACACCTTGGGTTTTCCCTCCGCTAGTTTTTAAGGCGTCAAATTGATAGAAATGCATATCTGTAGTTTAGACATCTTTAATCTTAAGTGCCAAGTCATAAACTTGCTTTTTTGAAATCTTGTGAGTTCTGCTTAAAATGCTAGAGATATCTTTAATAGAATGGTTTTCTAATAACATTTGAATTTGAGTCTGAATATCTTTAAAAGAAATTTTTTTTTCTGCAGGTGGGCCTAAAACAATAATGATTTCACCAAGTATGGAACTTCTTTTGGAGAAATTATCAATAACTTCTTCAAAAGATCCATGAATGGATTCTTCATATATCTTTGAAATTTCTCGGACGATAGAAACTTGCCTATCATTAAAAACAGAAGACATCAGGTTTAGTGTTTTTAAAAGCCTTCGAGCAGATTCATAAAAAATTAAAGTAGAAGGTATTTCCTGAAATTTTTTAGTCGTTTTTGAATCAAAAAATCCAGCAAAGAAAAATTGGTTGGTAGGCATTCCCGATAAACATAAGCCAGAAATAGCTGCGCACGCCCCCGGAAGAGCTGTATAATAGAGCCCTTTTATTTGAATTTCTCTTATAAGTTTATATCCGGGGTCGGAAATAAGAGGCATACCTGCATCGCTGACTAAGCATATTTTTGCACTTTGTTGAAGTTTTTCAATAATTTGATTACGAGCTGTTGATGCGTTATGCTCATGATAGGTCAAAAGCGTTTTTTTAATCCCATAAACTTGCAGCAATTTATTGCTAACGCGCGTGTCTTCACAATAGATTACATCACAAGCTTTTAAGTACTCTAAAGCTCTCAAAGTTATGTCTTTAAGATTTCCAATAGGAGTTGGAATGATATAAAGTCCTGGTTTTAGTTCAGCATCCATAACAAACAATCGTGACGTACTAGCAAGTCTAATATAATGTAAAGCATGCAAGTGATTTTGGTAACTCTAAAAAAATGCTGTTTAAAAGAAAAGCTTTCAGGAGAATTTCTAGTTAATGGTTTTTGATTTATTTTTTGAGAAATTGTCATGAAAAAAACTACCCACCATATGCATAAGAAAGAAACTATCCCAGCGACAATGCTCATAGCTTTATAGAACCATTTGATAATTCATCAATTATTTTTAGATAGCGTTTATCAAAAATAAAATTTTTTGTTTCAGTCGTGTTGGCTTTTGGCTGCGTATTCAAACGAAAAGGAGTTGTAATAATAGTTTGGTTTTTATTGTAAATAGTTTCCTTATTCTTGCTTAAATTTTTTGAAAGTAATGTCATTTCTTCACCTAGGCTGGCATAACCCATCACTAGTCGAAAAAAACTCAATTGCTTAATTCCTAAAAAAGTTTTCTCAATAAAAACTGGAGCTCCACTGGTCCCAGGAAGAGCTAAACCATAAGGCCTTCTATTTCCAATCCAACTCTTCAAGGCGAAGTAACGACGTTGTATGCTTTCTGCTGCATTAGGATGAGGTTTTTGGGGTAATTCACTAGCAGGATCAAAGAAAATAGAACTTAACATCACCGTTCTATAATTTGTAAAAGCATCTTCATCAATGTTAGGAAAGAATAGTCTCCACTCAAATAGATAAAAGCTACGTTTTAATTGGAAAGAAGAAATATCAGAATTTTCCCATGTTGTTATCAACATTGGTTCATCAGGACTCAGAGTTATTTCTTCTTCTATGTGAATAGGTACAATATCAGCAACAGGTTTTGATAACTTTAAAAAAGCAATATCGAATTTATGCTGATCTCCTGGTTCAAAGCGAATATAACGACTATCAAGAAGCACATATTCCACCTCATATGTAATAGAGTCATATGGAGTCTTGTTAAAAGTAACAGTTAGCATTTTTGGAATTATTAGAATGTATGATCCAAAATCTTTTGTGGGATATTCTGTATCTAATAAAAGCTTCATACCATGCGCAGCTGTTATAACTATGTTGTTGCGAACTAGGATGCCTGATTGGCTGAAGCCCAAATTTTTATCTACAATAAGTGCAGCTGTTTCATGATAATTTGTACTGTATGCGAGTAGCATATGGTCAGCAGTAGTGTGTGACCCTGCCATGCAAAACAGAGAAGTATTAAAGAAAAAATAGTATAAGATTTTACTGAGTTTGTATTTCACGACTTGCATTCAAGTCAATTCTGCGATCGACAATCATGTACATTATATCACCAATAAGATGCAAAAACATTCCAAGTAATGTAAACATATATAAGCAGCCAAACATTACCGGATAATCACGACTCATTGCTGCTTCAAATCCAAGAAGACCCAATCCATCTAGAGAAAATAAAACTTCTATTAGAAGGCTTGATGTGAAAAGTATATGAACAAATGCAGCTGGAAATCCTGCGATGACTATAAGCATCGCGTTTCTAAAAATATGACCGTACAAAATTTTCTTTTCTTCTAAGCCTTTTGCGCGTGCTGTAATGACGTATTGCTTATTAATTTCCTCTAAAAATGAATTTTTAGTAAGTAGTGTTAACTTAGCAAACCCTGAAATAACCATAGCAAGTAAGGGCAAGAAGAGATGCCAAAAATAATCAGTTATTTTCCCTACTAAGCTTAAATGTGTCCAGTTGTCAGAAAATAATCCCCTCAAAGGGAAAAGCTGGAAGAAGCTGCCTCCTGCAAAAAGGATAATTAAAAAGAGAGCGAATAAGAAGCTTGGGACAGCATAAGCAATAACAACGATTGCACTTGTTGCGATGTCAAAACGACTACCATCACATACAGCTTTACGAATACCGAGAGGTATGGAGATTAAATATACAAGTAGCGTTGTCCATAGTCCTAGAGATATGGAAACGGGTAACTTAGCTTTAATAACATCAATAACAGATTTGTCACGAAAATAGCTTTTCCCAAAATCAAAATGCGCGTAATTTTTTAACATTAGCAAAAATCGTTCATGTGGAGGCTTATCAAACCCAAATTGCTTTTCTAACTGTTTGATAAATTCGGGATCAATACCTTGCGCACCCCGATAGTTATGATCAGCTCCAAAAGTTTGTTCTCGTTGAAATTGATCTCCACCTCCAAGACGTGCATCAAGATCGCTTGCCTCTCCTCGCATTTGGCTGATGATTTGTTGAATTGGTCCACCAGGGGCTGCTTGAATAATGATAAAATTTAAAAGCATAATCCCCAAAAGTGTCGGGATAATAAGAAGTAATCTGCGAGCTATATATCCTATCATTTATAAAAACCAGCCTTTGATAATTTGAGATATTTTAGAGAATAGGCTTTGTTCCTGGGGCGTGTTTTGATCTATATCTTTAGTCCACCAAGTCAAAATAGGGAAAGGAGTGTATTTTGGCGATTCCTCTGGCATTGCAAATTCATTCCAGTACGCAGTTCGTATTCCTGAAAAATCCCAATACATTACGATGTAATAGTTCCAGCATAAAATACGATCAATTGCATGTGTATGATCGAGCATTGATTGATAGTCCTTCGCAAAAATTAACTTCTCAATTAACTCATCAACGATTGGATTTTCAATGCCTGCTAAATTTTTGGAGCCTTTCACGTGTGCTGACTTGCTTCCAAAAAATTCACGTTGTTCGTTACCTAGAAAATGGCTTTGTGCAATGCCGATCATAGTTATATCAAAATCAAACTGGTCAATCATTTCTGTGTAGGTACTTGCGTCTACTTGTTTTGGTTTTAAATTAATACCAGCCACGGCTAAGTTACGTTGCATATGAAAAATGATTTTTTCAAGAGCGGTATTAGCATAAAGAAAAGTAATTTCAAAAATTTCTCCTTGTGAATTTGTGAGTTTCTGGTCCTTTAATTCCCAGCCAGCTTCTTTTAATAATTGCAAAACATTCTGCAAAGTTTCTCTGGGTATAAAATCTTCTTTGTAGACAGGATTTTTAAATGAAGGCCCAAATACCTCTGGTGGCAATCTCTCTTTGTAAGGCAATAGAATTTCGAGTTCTTCTCTGTTTGGTTCGCCATTATGAGCAAGCTCTGCGTTTCCATAATAACTATTTAAACGATAATACTCATTATAGAACATTACTTTGTTTAAGCTCTCAAAGTTAAATAGCAAAGAAATGGCTTTTCTGACTCGGATATCTTTAAATTTTTCTCGTCTTAGGTTAAAGGCAAATCCTTTTGTAGCTTGATGATTACCATCTGGTACAATTTTTTTAATAATTTTTCCATCTTTTATGGCTGAAATATCATATGCTGTGTGCCATTTATTGGCTGAGGCCTCAATCCATAGATTAGAATTTCCTGTCAAAAATCCTTGAAATGCAGCATTTTGATCCCTGAAATATTGCAGCTCAATTGTATCAAAATTATACAATCCAACATTGGTAGGGATTTTCTCTCCCCACCAATTTTTTATACGCTCAAAAATAAGTGTGCGGCCAAGATCAGCTGCGCTTATTTTATAAGGGCCACTCGTAGGAAACGGTTTAGTTATGATTCCATTCTCAGTCATGTGTGCTTGGAAAAATTCACTTGGGTATATATATATTTGTCCTAATATGCCAGGAAGTTCTTTATTCTTAGGATTTTTGCTGTGAAATTTAACAGTGTGTCGGTCAATGGCTTCGATCTTTGAAACATCTTTGTAATATTGCTTCATCATTGGATTAATTTTAATGAGAAAATTAAAGCTCCATACTACGTCTTTTGCGGTTATTGGTGTGCCATCAGAAAATGCAGCTTCTTCTCGCAAGAAATATGTAATGGTTTTCTTGTCGCTACTTATTTTTAGGCTCTTAGCAAGGTATGGGTAGCTAACGCCAATCTCATCTCTAGACTCATCGAGTAACCTTGCAAAACAAAATACAGCAATATGCATGGGTGAATTTCCCATTATGCAAAAAGGATTTAGTCCATCAAAAGTCCCAATGACTGCTAATTTTAAAGTTCCTTTTTTTGGTGCATTCGGATTAACATGATCAAAATGCTTAGTATTGATATCGTATTTTGGTGGTGTATTGTAAACACTAAAATAGGGTGTGGATTTAGCGTATAAACAAGACAGAAAACAAAAGAGAAAGGATACTAGATTTTTATATATTTTGTGCGAAAATTGGTCGCCCATTCACTTTTCTCCTGCTGTTCTGTTCTTGTAATTCCAAGATTGTTGGCGCCTACATCTTTTGTAATGACGCTTCCCGCTGCAATATATGCGCTTTCTCCTATACATACAGGCGCCACAAGGGTTGTATTGGCGCCAATCATAACATTTTTCTCAATATGTGTTTTGAATTTTTCAAAACCATTATAGTTACAAGTTATAGTACCCGCTCCAATATTGGTTTTCTCTCCAATTACCGCATCGCCAATGTAACTAAGGTGCTTTGCTTTAGCGGATTTTCCTATGGTTGATCCTTTTACTTCCACAAAATTTCCAATAGATGCATGTTCTTCAATGATCGCGTTATTTCGTAAATGGCTGAAAGGGCCAATAGTTACACCACTTTTGATGGTGCAATTTGAAAGATATGAAAAACCAAATACGGTTACGTTATTGGCAATTTTAACATTTTCACCGATATGCACAGATTGCTCAATAATCGTTCCTGATCCGATTTCTGCATCATAGTGAACATAACTAGTTTCCGGAAGCGAAAAGTGCACACCATTTAGCATGTGGTTTGCTTTAAGACGACATTGCATGATTTTTTCAGCCTCAGAGAGATCAACAAGTGTATTTACTCCTAGAAAATTTTCTTCTTTTGCTAAAAATAGTTTTGATGAATATCCTTCACATACAGCTAATTCTAGAAGGTCGGTTGCATAGAATTCATTCGAGTCAGGGTGAATTTCTAATTTTGGAAGTAAAGATTTCAGCATTTTTGCGTTAAACGCATACACCCCGGTGTTTGCAATAGAAATTTTTTTAGCTTCAGGGTCGTGTTTTGTTTCTCTAATAGCAACGGGGTAACACTTTTCATTGAGCTGAATTCTTCCGTATGATTTACTTAAGTCATCAATTTTCATTCCAATTAAGGTTAAATCTGCGGTGGTATTTTCTAGGTTTTTCAAGTCTTCTGCTTGCAAAAGAGGGGTGTCTGCGCACAGAAGAAAAACTTTCTCAATGTTTTGTTGTAATTTTTGTGTGGCAAGTTTAAGTGCATCTCCAGTGCCTTGTGGCACTTCTTGAACCACAATATCTGTGCTTTTTAAAGTTTCGTGAGTTTTAAGCTCAGGCGATATTACAGTGATAATTTGATCAGGGTTTAATGTTTTGACTGCATCTATAACCCATTGCAACATAGATTTGCCGGCAACTTTATGCAGCACTTTTGGTAAAGGGCTTTTCATGCGTTTGCCGTGTCCTGCACTCAAAATGATTACAGCTTTCATTGTTGCTTTATGCTAAAGTTTGCTTCAATACAATACCACGTGTTTATTCTAATGGCTATTCTTGGTTTTTTATTATTGCCTGATGCTTGTCAGTTGGCATGGCACCATAATGATGAGATAAAGGAAAAAGTGTTGTCTTTGTATTCAGGGCAAACGCATGCAGGTATCCTTTTGTCACAGATCAAAGAATTTTTGCCAATGTCACCGGAAATCATTGTTACGACAACAGGTCCCGGATCTTTTACCAGTATTCGTGTCCAATTAGCGGCAGCAATTGGACTTAAAATAGGGTATAGAGCAAAACTTTTTTGCCCAAATACTCTAGATCTTCTGGAATGGGCATCAAATGGATCAATCCCAGTTCTTGATAGTTTTCGAGGTGATTATTTCACGAAACTTGATGGTGTAGTAAGATGCATTACCACAAAAGAAATAGATACACTTAAACGTGAACATAAGTCTTTTTGTGGAGACTTAGGGTGGGCACCAGAAAACCTTGCTATTTATTTACTAAAATACTATTTGTCGTATAAAGATCCCGATATTTTAAATAAGCCTGAGCCTTATTATGTTAGAACACCAGAATATAAGACCCGAACCTATAATCGAAAGTGATATTGAGTGGTTCCAAACACTTTTTAAATCATGCTTTTGTCGGGATAATCCCTGGATGCAGCATTTAGGGAAGACAAAATACGAGGCCTTTCATCTTAATAAGCAAGCATTCATTTTTACATATACGGTTGAGGATTATACAGATTTGCTAACCATTGGTGTGCATCCTCACCAACGAAGGAGGGGAGTTGGTGAATTTTTTCTTAAATGGATCATTACGAAAGCGCCAAAAGCACAAAAATTTTTTTTAGAAGTTGAGTGTGAAAATAACGCTGCAATTAGTTTATATAAAAAAATAGGATTTGAGCTAATTTCAATTCGCAAGGGTTACTACCCTCAGTAATCGGGTCCTGCTCTTGATGCATATGTGATGACTTATCAAAAATGAGTCTTCTTGCTATGATGGTCCAAATTATTTGATTTTATTTTTTCATGAATCCAATTACGCAGAGGCGCTTATATCAATTTAAGTCCAATAAAAGAGGTTATTATTCATTTCTAATTTTTTTGGGTATTTTTTTCATAACGTTATTTGCTGAGTTTATAGCTAACGATAGGCCTTTAGTTGTTCGTTATAAGGGGGATTTCTATTTCCCTGTGTTTAAAAACTATCCAGAAACAACCTTTGGAGGAACATTTGAAACAACCGCAAACTATCGAGACCCATATGTAAAAAATCTTATAAATTCACAGGGGTATATGATATGTGCGCCTGTTCCTTTTGGCATTAATACTGTTAACTACACTTTAAGTGTTCCAGCACCTGCACCACCTTCTTTTGAAAATGTATTGGGAACTGACGATCAAGGACGTGATGTTTTAACACGTTTACTTTATGGTTTTCGAATTTCAATATTATTTGGTTTAGCTCTTACACTGGGCGCATCGTTAATTGGGATTTTTACAGGCGCGCTTCAAGGCTATTTTGGAGGACGATTTGATTTAATTATGCAACGCTTTATAGAAATATGGAGTAATCTTCCAGTCTTATATTTGTTGATTATTCTTTCGAGTATGATTGAGCCAAATTTCTGGTGGTTACTGACAATTATGCTCACATTTTCGTGGATGACGCTTGTAAGCGTTGTAAGAGCAGAATTCTTCCGCACACGCACTCTTGATTATGTAAGAGCAGCAGAAGCACTTGGTGTACCTAGCTCTCGCGTTATCTGGAAACATATGCTTCCTAATGCGATGGTTGCTGTTATTACCTATTTGCCATTTATATTAAATGGTTCAATCGCCACTTTAACCTCTTTAGATTTTTTAGGTTTTGGATTCCCTCCAGGGTCAGCGTCGCTGGGTGAATTAATTACGCAGGCAAAAAATAATATTCAAGCACCTTGGTTAGGATTAACAGCCTTTTTCTCTATATCTATTCTTTTAAGCTTATTAATTTTCATAGGTGAAGCTGTACGAGACGCGTTTGATTCCAGAAAAATTAAAGTCTGATCAGTCATTTGCCAATTAAGCAGTTGTTAATGCATATATTGCATCCTTAAGGAAAGAATATTTTTGGGGATTTTTTTATGAGATTACTGTTAATAAGTTTTTTAGCATTAGCATATGCAACGTTTGCTAGCGATATAAAACGTTTAAATGATCAGTGCGCGTATTGCATAACTGATGAGAATCCATCGTTAACTTATAGGCAAGCTCTGAATCTGATTTTAGATGATGTGGTTATGCTTGAAAGTGATGTGAAAATAGTAAAAAATGGTATGGAGCTTTTTGGTAGTCCTGTTGCAGCACCAATAACTTTTGGCCCGACAGCTTATCTCGAATTAGAAGAAAAAATAAAGATCTTGAAAGAAATACTCGCTCAAAAAAACCATATTCTAAATTTTTTAAATTTAGGCATTCGGCGCAAGCTGATAATGGCCTAGAATCATGCTCTGAAAGTGAACTCATAGAATATAGTATTAACTATTAACTATGCATTTACGGTAATTGGCTCTAACGCTTGGGGCTACAAGAAAAAACAAAAAGAAGGTGGTCAATGGTATGATTCTATCAATTCAAATGAGGAGATTAAAGAGGGATAATTAGTCTATTGCTTGCTAAATAAATTTTTTAAAAAGCTAAGAAACTTATTTTTTGATGTAGATTGTGATGCAAGGTTTTTTGTTACTCTTCCTTGTCTGAATTGGTTTATAAACTCAGCAAGACCGATCTGGCGCTTACGACTGGCTCGTTCTGCATTTAATATAGCTGCTACTTGAGACAGACTTTTGTCAAAATCGCTATTTACGATTACATAATGATATTCTGGCCAATGACTTATTTCTGAAGAAGCTTCGCTCATTCTTTTTGCAATGGTTTCTTCATTATCTTGCCCTCTGAATTGCAGACGTTCATGTAATGCTTGCAAGTTCGGGGGAAGAATAAAAACGGTGACTAAATCATTAGAAGCTAGCTGTGCAATTTGTTGAGTGCCTTGCCAATCAATATCAAAAATAACATCGATTCCTTTGTCTAGTTGTTCGAAGACAAAATCTTTTGGGGTGCCATAGAGGTTTCCAAATACTTCTGCGTGTTCCAATAACTCACCCTTTTTGCGCATTTTTTTAAACTGATTTTCATTGATGAAAAAATAGTCTTCGCCATGAATTTCAGATGGACGTTTGGGCCGTGTAGTAACGGAAATAGAATTTTTTAAATTATTATCTTGCGCTAATAGAGCACGTGCAATTGAGGTTTTGCCTGCACCAGATGGTGAAGAAAGAACAAGCATTAATCCTCGCCTTTTAATATTCATAGCTGGATTTTCCTCTGTTTCTCAATTTTTCTAAGTACTTGTACATTCTGGTTATGCGCCTTTAGATTTGTGCTGAATGCATGCCCACCTGTCTCGTTTGCTACAAAATATAAGTAGTCAGTTTGAGCTGGCTGCAATACAGCCATAATACTTGCTTCTCCTGGGCAAGCAATAGGTGTAGGTGGCAACCCTCTTTTTATATAAGTATTATAAGGCGAATCAATAGAAAGGTCAGCCTTAAAGATTGGGCGATAGAACGAGGTTTTTCCATTAGTTACAGCATAAATAACGGTGGGATCAGCTTGCAAGGGCATGCCCATTAACAAGCGATTAAAATATACTGATGCAACCAAACTACGCTCATCTGAAATGCCTGTCTCTTTTTCAACTATAGAAGCAAGAATGAGGATCTCTTCCCAATTTTTTAAAACTGAATCTTTCATATAAATAGGCCAAACTTTGCTTTTTAAAGACTCCATGGCTTTAACCATGCGCTGTAGTACTTGTTGTCTAGATTCTCCCCAATAATAGTCATAAGTTTGAGGTAAGGCTGTGCCTTCTGGAGGCAGCTCAACAGGTCCCTTTAGAATTGGGATATTTTCAAGTTTTTGTGAGATTTCATAGACTGTAAGGCCTTCGGGAATGGTCAGATAATGTATAACAACATCACCTTTTATGATTTTTTGTATAAGTTGCCATAGTGTAATTTTAGATTCTATAAGGTACTCCCCATGTTTAAGCGGTTTTTTCATTGCTTTGGTTGTTATTGCTCCTGCGAAAAATCCAACAATATTTGGGATAATTTTTTGTGATTTTAAATTTTCCGCGATTGTTTGTGTCGAATCACCTTTTTGAATAATAAAAGAAAAATGGTGCGGCACATGCAGTTGACGTAAAAGACCGCCAGGCCCATAAGTAATAAAACTGCCGATAATACAAAGCACTAAAAAAATAGAAATAATATAACGCATGTCACCGAAAAATGGTGGTCGCAACAGGGATTGAACCTGTGACCCCTACAATGTCAATGTAGTGCTCTACCGCTGAGCTATGCGACCGATTTACTGGTTATACCATCGCATAAATTTTGCTGCAATGGCAGTGTTTATGAAAATTGTATTTCCATATCCTCTAAAGCATGCAATTCATTACGCAAGATGGCAGCTTTTTCAAATTCTAAATTGTCTGCAGCTTCTCGCATAGCTTTCAACAGTTGAGCTTTTTTCTTTTCTAGTTCTTTTGGTGTCAAAATGGTAGTAGCAAAATTTTTAAGTGTTTGTTTTTCTCGTAAATCAAGAGCTGAGGAAATAACCTTTTTAATAGTTTCAGGTGTAATGCCATGTTCTTTGTTATGTTTCAATTGCTTTTGGCGGCGACGATCTGTTTCATCTAAAGCGCCTTTTAATGATCCTGTAAGCTTATCTGCATAAAGTACGACTTTTCCTTCTGCGTTCCGGGCTGCACGACCTATCGTTTGAATGAGCGAAGTTTTTGAGCGCAAGAAGCCCTCTTTATCGGCATCTAAAATGGCTACAAGGCCGCACTCTGGAATATCCAAGCCTTCACGTAAAAGGTTAATTCCTACCAAAATATCAAATTCTCCTGCGCGAAGACCTCGAATAATTTCAATACGCTCCAGCGTTTCAATATCTGAATGCAAATAGCGAACGCGCATATTGGCTTCACTCAAGTACTCGGTTAATGCTTCAGCCATTTTTTTTGTGAGGGTGGTAACAAGAACACGGAATCCTTTCGATGTTACTTGGCGGCATTCTTCCATAAGATCGTCGACTTGATGATCGCAGGGTTTCACTATACAAATAGGGTCAACCAATCCTGTTGGGCGAATGAGCTGTTCAACAAATACACCTTGTGTTTGTTCTAGTTCCCATGGTCCCGGAGTTGCTGAAATAAATAATGTTTGTGGCCTGAAATCATTCCATTCTTCAAACATTAAGGGACGATTATCTTTACAGGATGGTAACCTAAATCCATGTTCAGATAACGTTTCTTTGCGAGCGCGATCTCCTTTAAACATACCTCCAATTTGTGGAACACTTACGTGACTCTCATCGACAAATAAAAGCGCATCTTTGGGAAGATACTCAAACAGCGTAGGGGGAGGTTCGCCAGGATTACGGCCGGTTAAATACCTGGAATAGTTTTCAATGCTTGCGCATGTACCAGTTGCTTGCATCATCTCTACGTCAAATTTTGTGCGTTGCGAAAGACGCTGTGCTTCCAGTAATTTTCCAGCATCTTCGAGTTCAGCAACGCGAATTACAAGGTCTGCTTGAATTTGTTTTATTGCTTGCTGAATAGTAGGGCCTGGGGTTACATAGTGACTATTTGCAAAAACTCGCACTTCTTCAAGTGGTGCAAATTTCTCACCAGTTAGTGAATCAATCTCTGTTATTGTTTCAATCTCATCTCCAAAAAAACTAATTCGCCACGAATGGTCTGCGAAATGACTTGGAAAAATGTCAAGTATATCGCCTCGGCTACGGAATGTACCTCTAACAAATGCTAAATCATTTCGTTTGTATTGCAACTGCACTAAGTCTTGCATGAGTTTTTGCTTATCCAGTATTTGTCCCACTTTAAGTGGGATAGTCATTTCGCTATACGTGTTAACCCCCCCAATACCATAAATGCAGGAAACACTGGCTACCACTACAACATCACGTCTTTCAAGCATCGAGCGGGTGGCAGAATGTCGCATACGATCTATTTGCTCATTGATGGATGCTGTTTTTTCAATAAATGTATCAGTGCGTGGAACATAAGCTTCTGGTTGATAATAATCGTAATAAGAAACGAAATACTCAACAGCGTTGTGAGGAAAAAATTCTTTCATCTCAGAATACAACTGAGCAGCTAGAATTTTATTTGGTGCCATTACAAGCGATGGGCGCTGAAGGTGTTGAATGGCCTGCGCCATAGTGAATGTTTTGCCAGATCCAGTAACGCCCATTAATACTTGGTCACGTTCGCCTTTTATAAAACCTTCAACAATTTGTCTTATGGCCTCTGGTTGGTCACCTGATGGTTTAAAGGGTGATTCAAGAGCAAATGCAGAATTTGCTTTGCTGCATTCATTATATAAGAGAGGAACAATAGCAGCCATGACTAGATACGTTGGATAAGTTCTGTATTATTGATAAACTAACGCTGCGGTGCAAGAAAAGATTTTTATGGTATCTAGATTAATAGAAATTGGTCGTTATGATAATGACTGGCCAATTCAATTTGAAGAGGAGGCTGCTGCTATTAAAAAAGTTTTAGGCGATAATTGTATGGATATACACCATATAGGTTCTACATCTGTAGTTGGATTAAATGGTAAGCCAATTATTGATATAATTGTTGTATCTAGCAATCCATCTGCTTCAACTCAACAACTAGAATCTCTCGGTTATGAATATAAGGGTGAGCTCAATATTCCCTTTCGCTTTTATTTTAGTAGGCCTGGATTTCATTTGCATATGTATATGCCGGATAGCCCCGAAGTTCAGCTGAATTTAATGTTTCGCGATTATCTCCGTTCGCATTTAGATGCTTGCCTTGAGTATATGCAGCTAAAACAAAAACTTTCTGATGAGCAAAAACACTATAAGGATGCGCCACCAATGTTTTCACATTACACATTGGGAAAAAATGATTTTATTCGAAAAATTTTGCAGCAATCAGGCTTTGACAGATTACGGCTAATGCATTGTACGCATTATACAGAATGGGAGGCAGCGAAAATATTTCATCAAAAATATTTCTTTGACAAGGTGGCAATTGCTGATCCATATACGTGGACTTTTAATCACTCCGATCATGTGCATTTTGTATTGTATAAAGGATCTGAAATTATTGGTTATGCACATTTACAAAAATGGCCAAAATGCCGTGCTGCTATGCGCATTATTGTTATAAATGAAGATAATCGTGGTAAAGGGTTTGGAAGCTATTTATTGGAACAGTGTGAAAAGTGGCTGCGAATGCAAGGTATAAAAAGCATACATATAGAAGCTTCTCCTGAAGCTGAGACGTTTTATAGACATTTTGAATATGTAGATATGCCTTTTAATGATCCTGGAAACTACCCAAGCGATTCTGAAGATATCCAGTTAGGAAAGATATTATGACTGCAATAAAATTAGTCGATAAGCTTAGCGATGAAATCGAAGCGAAAATGCGTGAAGGCTTTGTACAATATGAAAGTAGTCATGGGATTGACGTTAATTATAAACAGTTCGCTTTGGTGCTATCGGATAATGAAAATAATACGATTGGGGTATTAAATGCTTTTACTGCATTTGCAGAAATTTATATACAAGACATGTGGGTAGATTCAAAATTTCGTGGAAAGGGTTACGGAAGAAAGCTTTTAGATGATCTTGAGAATCGTTTTAGGGGGAAGGGCTTTAATAATATCAATTTAGTAACAAATGCTTTTAATGCATCGGAATTTTATAAGAAATGCGGTTTTGAGCTAGAATTTGTGAGAGAAAACGCAATAAATCCCAAGCTGACAAAGTTCTTTTTTATTAAATATTTTGATGACGAAATTCAAACGCAAGGACTTTTGACAGAGGCAAGTTCATAGGTGTTCATTAATTTGAAATAGAATCTTATTAAAAATTTAAAAATCATTAACAATTAATTAATTGCTATATATTAATATTTTATTATCAATATTTAATATTTAGTTTCCATTATGAAAATACATATAGTAGCACTTTTGTTTATTCTAATCTTTAAGAATGCTTATGGTTCCTTTGATAATGATATGGATGTTGAGATGGGTTTGGGAGGTCTGACTCGTGCAGGGACAAATTTAAGTGGGGAAAGTGGAGATTCGGAAGGAATTGCAGACGAAACTGGCATAAGAAAAAAGATAGTAACTGAAGTTCATGATCTTCTTAGTCAAGACTATAAAAAAAATGTGGAAGATTTAACTTGTACTAGACGAGTTCTTAGAAAAATAGCGAATATTTCAGAAATTTCTGGGAATGCACTCACGTATATTGGTAGGGGCGCAACAATTTTGGCAGCAAGTACTAGTCTTGTAAAAGCAGGGTATCTTTCTAATATCTTACTTTTCGCAGGTGCTACATGTTTTGCTATTCATTTTACTTGTATTGGATTTGCAAAATGTAGTGCGCGAGAAGAAGCGGAAAGGGAGAAACAACTGGATTTATTAGCTGCTAAAGTAAATATTCATGTGGTCCCAATTATACCTCCTACTATTGAAGAAGATACTAATAATTAGCGTAGATGGGCATTTATTTTAGATGCGGCTTCTATAATAGTTTTGTGGATGTGAGAAAAAGCAGCTTCATCTAACGTTTTCTCTGTGGGTTGCAAAGTCACAGAAAGCGCTATGGACTTCTTATCTTTCTCAAGATGAGGACCTTGATAACAATCAAATACATCTACTTTTATTATGAGGTCACTGGCTTTTTCAACGGCTTTTACCAAGGTTTGGGCGGATGTATTTGTTTCTAACACAAAAGCAAAATCGCGGCGAGCTGGCATAAGATCAGACAATATAGTTTGAACTTTTTTTGCTTTAGTTTGATGTATTTGATTTAGGAAAACTTCAAAACCAATAGCATTTAATTCGCTAGTTATTCCCGGATGTATTTCGCCAAAATGCGCAAGTATGCGTTTTCCTTGTTTGAATGTGCCTTTTCTTCCTGGATGATAATATGATGGACCTTCATCATTAAGTTGCACAGATGTCTCACTTACACCTAGAATTCTAAGCGTTTCTAAAACATCAGCTTTTACATCAAATACATCAACGTTTCGTGATTGAGCTAGCCAATGGCGTTCATGTGTGTTTCCAAAGCGTAAGCCCGCGATAGAAGTTTCTTGTTTGTTTGGAAAATGCGTTCCATAAATTGGTGCTATTTCAAAAAGTGAGCCATTGGGTCTGGCATTTGCCGAATTAAATTTCGCGACTTCAAGAAGAGAACATAGCAAGGAAGGTCGCATCACAGCAAAATCTTCAGTAATTGGATTTTTAAGATGCACTAAAAGTTCTTGTTTCTCAGTGAATTTTTCAGCACTTTTTTTATCAATAAATGACCAATTAATAGTTTCAAGGAATCCTCGATTACACAAGTGTTTTCGCGTTAATGTTTCACGAGAGCTAAAATTGTGAACCGGTTTTAAAGGCAAAGACTGTGCATGGATTTCTTTATAACCTTTCATTCGAGCAATTTCTTCAATGAGATCTTCTGTAATCACTAAGTCGTGTCTCCAAGCAGGGGGAATAATTTTGATAAGAGATGAATCTTTTTCTATGGAGCATCCTAATTGCTGCAAAATATGCGAAATTTCATCTGCATCAACTTTTAAACCTAAACGCCGTTCTACCTGTTTTGGTTGTAAGGTTATGGAAATAGATTTTAATACGTGAGCTCCTGCATGATAAGGATTAGCAGCTTTTCCCCCGCAAATTTCTAAAATCATTGCAGTTGCCATATCCAGGCAAGGAGAAATTAATGCACAATCAACCCCCCGCTCAAAACGCATGCGAGAGTCCGAAATTAAGTTAAGGAGCTGACCTGTGATAGCAATGGATACAGGATCAAAATACGCAGACTCAAGTAACACATTAGTGGTTTTTTCATCAACGGCAGTTTCCCGGCTGCCCATAATGCCAGCAAGAGAAATGATGCTACGATCATCAGCAATAACAATCATGCCTTCTTCCAAAGAATAATCTTGATCATTCAGGGCTTTAAGAATTTCCCCTTTTTTAGCTTTACGAACAACGATGCTTCCTTGAATTTTATCTGCGTCAAATACGTGCATAGGTCGACCTAATCCAATGCAAAAATAATTCGTAATATCAACTAGTGCGCTAATAGATTTTTGGCCAGCATGATTAAGTAAATTTTGTAACCATATAGGTGATGATGTATTTTTTACGTCTTTTATGTGGCATAAAGAAAATTGAGTGCAAAGATCAGTATCTTTTTCTACAGGTGGTGTATCATCATTTCTCGCAATATCTGTAAAAGCTAACTTTTTGAGTGTGCCAAAATTTACGGCTGCTAAATCTCGAGCGATTCCATATACCGAAAAACAATCTCCGCGATTGGGAGTAATGGAAATATCAAATACCGCGTCATATTCAATAACCTCAGTAAGTGGAGTGCCTGGTTTATGTTCAAGGCCTAAATCCATAATACCTTCGGCTTCTTCGTCTAATAATAGTTCTTTAGATGAGCACAGCATGCCAAAACTATCGACGTTACGAATGTTTCCCTTTTTCAACGCTTCTTTTGTTATAGGAATCACCGTGCCAACGGGGGCAAAAGCAACTCCCATGTTTGCTTTTACATTTGAGGCTCCGCAAACAACTTGAATGAGTTCGCCAGTTCCCGCATCAACTTTGCACAAAGATAATCGGTCAGCATTAGGATGTTTTTCCCTTTCCACGACCTGCGCGTATACAAAACCTTTCAGATTTTTTGATGGATCATCTAATGATTCAACTTCTAGGCCAAGTTCTATAAGCCTTTCCGAAATTTCAGCAGGTGTAGCAGTTGTTTCTAAATATTTTTTTAGCCATTTATGAGAAAATTTCATTTCTAAAGTGCTC